>MDTC01227034.1_pt1 | contig 16028 bp, 10 predicted proteins | sample 811181 | NCBI WGS metagenome assembly MDTC01 (sample SAMN05326644, study PRJNA326480) | marine metagenome | isolation source: seawater | place: Pacific Ocean: North | collected 2011
TGGGTTGGGTACTGAGAAGAACTACTCTAATTAGTACACAACAAATTATGAATGCAAGGCAAGATAATTTTGAAGCTGGTGATTGGATTGAATGGACTAAACCAGATTTAACTGTAAGTGGAGAACTTGAACTTAGAAACGGTCAGTATATTCTTCCTGTAGCTCCTTCTGCAGATCAAAGTGATATTGATGATGCTACTTCACAACCTGTATTTCAGGTATATAGAAGAATGACTTCAGATAAAACTGATAGTGAAGCTCTTATTCAAATAAACGACTTTTTGTATGATTACATAAACACAGAACAAGAGACTAGTTCTAATAGAGATACTTTCAAAAGATTAAAAGCAGTATTTGGTAGAGATTCAGATGGTGCGTTTACTAATTCACCTGACTTAGATTCCGATGGTAGAGGTAGACCTGTATTGTATAACGGATTTGCAGATACAAATCCAGCACAAGTGTTTAAACAAGTAACTGTAGGTTCAATAGTTGATCAAACAGGAAACATATTATTAATAACAGATGATCCTTTCCCAGGGATGGTACAGTTGTTAGTACCAGGAGCAAGAGTAGATGATTGATAGTGATAGTCAAATTCAAAGAGGTTTTGTACAACATCGTAGATCAAGAATAAACGGTGTTAACGGAGAAGGTCAACCACTTCCAAGTCAAGTACTTGAAGGTGAAATTGCAATGAACTTGGTTACAAGAAAATTGTATTCCAAGAGACAAATGTTTACAGAATATCAGTACTCACAAGAGGTAACAACTTTTGATCAAAATGCTGGTTTTGTTATTACAGTTCAAAGCGTTGATTATGATTCAGATGCAACTACATTTAGTTATAATGTAAACGGTACTGCTAAGACTCTTAATATTGATAGTGATACTAGTATAGCTGATGTTGTTACTCAACTAAAAAATGCTGCTATATCTGAAGTAGGAGCTTCTAATGTTTCATCTACTGATAATAGTGTTACATATTTTAATACTACAGGTTCAGCTTCATTTACCCAAGATTCTGACTTTGTACAATTTATAGATTTTACTTTTAAAAGTATTTTAAGAGTAAATCTTTCTGGAACAGTTTCTTTAACTGATACATCTGCTTCTACTATTATAGACTTTGATTATTATTCTCCATCAACTGGAGTAAGAAGAACTTTAGGTAATGGTAGATTAATATCACACGTTTCTTCTACAGTCTATCTTACTGATTTTGCTGGAAGTGTTACAACAGGTCATAGAATATCTCAGAGAAATCCAAGAGACCAGTTCGAAATTATTGAACTTAATAATATACCTATTTTAAAAGAAACACCACCTGAAAAAGTTCTTAACATGGGTAATTATTGGATTAAAAATAGAGACTCAGAAGCAGGTCAACTATATTGGTTAGATACTTCTATTACAGATGATAGCGATTTTCAAACTTCAATCAGAGCTTTAGATTCAGATACAAAAATTGAAAAGAATGCAGTAGTATTTGATTCTGATGGTAATGGTAATTTACTTTATGCTGAATGGAGACAAATTGTTAGTTCATCTCTACTAGACCCTAGCGGTAATAATTTTGCAGGAGATTATACTTTTACCAATAGTGTTGTAATAGACAGTGATTTAACCATTCATGGAGATATGACTGTTAATGGTATTGCTACTTTTGATAGCGATGTAATTGTAAATGGTGACATCACTCTAAACGGCAACGCATTTTTTAATCAAGATGTAGATATAGATAGTGATTTAACAGTCCACGGAGATACTACTCTAAATGGAGCTTTGATACTCAATAACACTATAGGTGATTATCAGTCTGTAAATGGTACCAATGCTTTGACTCTAACTCAAGCTATTACTTATGTACATCATACAGGTACTGGAACCGTATCAGTTCCTGCTCATACTATTAATGGTGCAAGAATAGATATTACCTCTACAGGCACAATGACTTTAAGTTGGAGTGCAGGTTCTCAAGGTATATCACTTGGAGCTGATACTAAACTTGCTTCAGGTATCTACAACAGTGCACTTGGTTATTGGTTCTTCTCTGAAACTGTAACGAGTTAAAAAAATGATAGCTAAAGGACTAAATCAAGTAACTATAGACAGCACTTTTAGTTCTACTGAAGCTAATACAGAAACTCTTAGCGGTGCTAGTAGATATAAACTTCCTATAATGAGAGTAAATGTACCTTCTGGTCAGGATGTAAAAAAGATCACAATGCCTGCAGGTGTTAATCTAAAAAAAGTAATAGTAAATGTAGATGGTAATGTCACAGGTTTAAATAATGAGACAGGAGAATATCTAATTAAAAATGATACCACTTTAACTCCTACATTATCAGGAAGTGGTACTATTAGTGCTAGAAAAATTCAAGATTTTAATTGGCCTGTAAGCTCATATAAACTTATAAATCTGTTAGGAGGATATTCAGGAGCAAATGGTTCTGCTATTGCATACAAAAACCCAAGTTTATCTGATGGAGATCCAACAACAGCATTTTCGTCTGGTCCACCAAGCATACTTATTCAAAGAGAATCTAATCAAGGTTTTAGAGCATACTGGACTTTTAATACACAAGATTATAAAACGTTTCCAAGTGGAAGTGTAGATGTTTCAGGTGCTTTTTCTCCATGGATTAATACTGATGGAACTATGAAACAACCTAGTGAAGATTCAGATTCCGTTGAATTTGTAACATATGTAAATGGAAACGGCAGAGATGCAAGAGCTATTCAACTTACAAGTTTAGTAAAAAACGGAAATAGAATATTCTTATTTGGTACTAATAATAAAAATCCTTCTGGTATAAGTGCAGAATATATGCAAGGTTGGTCTACTTGGGCTAATTGGAAAGTGCCCGGGCCACCCGCAGATCAGCCAATAGGATTAACCGCTGCAGTTCAATATAATGTAGGTCATGACGCAGGCCCTCAAATAGGTGTAAATGAACTTTTAGATGGTTACCCTATAAGTACATCAGTAGTTGATACTAGTTTTACTGGTACTATAAATGGGGATCCTAATAAATGATAGTTACTTATAATTATTTTACAGATTCTGATACTGGAGCTTATTGTGATTCTGAACAATGGAAAGAATATTTAGTTTACAAAGGTTGGACTATGAGTCAATTTAACTTGACAGTACAAATAGATAGTGAATATGTTGTTAAACAAATCTCTGATACAAAACATAAAGTAATGATAGTTACTAATGCTGCAACTTCAGAGTTCTATAAGTGTCATGCAAGACACATAAAAGTTATATAAATAACTTAGAGAGTAGCTTCTCGTTTGTAAAACAAGCTTTTTAAAATTAATATTTTTTAAGGAGATTGTTATGAGCGAAGAAAAGCTTTCACAAGAAGTAGCTGTATTAGATAAAGAATTAAAAGCAGTACTTCAAAATAGAAAAGATGATTATACTTACTCTAGAGAACTACTTTATGCATCAGCTGAAAGATTACAAGATATTCTTGATTCAGCTGTTCAACTTGCACAAGAATCTGAACATCCTAGAGCTATAGAAGTTGCTACAAATACAGCTGCTACTCTAAGCGATATTGCGCAGAAAATGATGGAACATCAATTGAGAACAGAAAAGCTAAGTAATCCGAGTAAAGAAAAAATTAATACTACTAATAACTTAAACGTTAAGTTAAACACTAAGGACTTATTAGAGCTTTTAGGTAAAGAATGAGCGAATATAATATAGTATATAAAAAAGACTATAACTCTAATGAACACAAAGATTGGAAAACCTTTGGTGAAATATTAGTTAAGTCTAAAAAAGATTTACTTGGTTGGTTAGCTGAACAAAGAACATATAAAGAAGCACCTACTGAAGAAACACATCCTGATTTATTTGAATTAAACCCTACTGGAGTACCTCATTATCTAGGTAATCCTAATGTAAAAGCACCTCATTCAAATTTAGAATATACTCCTGAGCAGTTAAGAGAGTATAAAAAGTGTATGGAAGATCCTATTTACTTTGCAGAAACATATGTAAGAATTATGTCTGTAGATTTTGGAACTATACCTTTTACTTTATATGGTTTTCAAAAAGGAATGATAGAAAGTTTTAAAGATAATAGATTCAGTATCTGTAAATTACCTAGACAGTGTGGTAAATCTACTACTAGTGTTGCTTTTATTTTATGGTATATTCTTTTTAATCAAGGTAAAAATGTAGGTATACTAGCTAATAAAGGAGAGCTAGCTCAAGAGTTATTAGGTAGATTACAATTAGCTTATGAAAGTTTACCTTTCTGGCTGCAGCAAGGTGTAGATACTTATAATAAAAGATCTATTAATTTAGAGAACGGCAGCAGAGTTATAGCTACCTCTAGTTCTGGATCAGCTGCTCGGGGTATGTCTTTTTCATTAATATTTCTAGACGAATTTGCGTTTGTTCCTCCTCACGATGCAGAAGATTTTTTCCGATCAGTTTACCCTACTATTGCTTCAGGTTCAGATACAAAAATGATAGTAGTATCAACTCCTAAAGGTATGAACCATTTTTATAAAATGTGGATGGAAGCACAAGAGGGTAGAAGTAGTTTTAAACCAATAGAAATAAATTGGTGGGACGTTCCAGGTAGAGATGAAGACTGGAAACAGATGCAGATTGCTAATACATCTGAAGATCAATTTAGACAAGAATTTGAAACTCAGTTTATAGGTTCTGCTTCTACACTTATTTCACCGACTAAATTATCTAATATGTCTTTTATAAACCCTATACGTAAAAAAGATGAAGTTGATTTTTACGAAGAACCTCAACCTGATAAAAGATATCTTATTACTGTAGATTGTGCTAGAGGTTTAAGATTAGATTATTCAGCCTTTGTAGTATTTGATGTAACTACTATTCCATATAAAGTTGTAGCTAAATTTAGATCTAATACTATTACACCTATGATATATCCTCAATTTTTAGCTAACATAGGAACTTATTTTAATAATGCTCATATATTAGTAGAAGCTAATGATGTTGGAGGTCAAGTTGTAGGCTCTTTACACGATGAATTTGAGTATGAAAATTTGCTTAAAACTATTTCAAGAGGAAGAGCAGGTTTTATTTTAGGAGAAGGTCAAGGAGCCAAATTAGGAGTAACTACTAGTGCTTCTGTAAAGACTAAAGGATGTTCTAATTTTAAATCTTTAATAGAAACTGATAAACTGTTAACTGAAGATTATGAGATCTATGTAGAGATGACTACATTTACTCGAAAAAATGATAATGTAAACTCCAGCTTTGAAGCAGAGCCAGGCACAAATGATGATCTAGTAATGTGTATGGTTTTATTTGGTTGGTGTGTAGGTTCAGATTATTGGAAAGATTTAACAGAAACTAATCCTTCTAATTCAATATATCAAGATAAATTAGATGAACAAGAAGATGATTTACCTCTAGGATTTCAATCATTAAGTGTAATGAATGAAAGAGCAGTAGATGCAAAAGGCGATGTATGGGTATCTATAGATAACAGAGATCCCGAATTACCAAGTTGGTATGAAGAAGTATATAGATCTGATTATCTATAGTAATAAATACTTAAACTAGAGGTAGGCATGCCAGCACAAAGATTTACGTTTAATGCTCGTACGGGAGAACTGCGTGGAATAACATCTATGAAGATAGGTGATCCGCAGGTACCTTTAGAGACTTACGTTACAAACTATATTAAGAACAGTGCAAGAGATCAGGTATATGATTCTGATCTCGTTATTGCTACTATGCTTAAAGGTTTAGGAAGTGCTACTTTTGATTCAGATCAAATTGTTTCTATTATAGAAGAAAATACTGGTGTTGGTTTATCAGGTTTTGATTCTGATCAAGTAAATGAAATAATAAGAGAATATTTAGAAGATACTATTGATAATACAGGATTTGATTCAGATCAAGTTGTAGCTATTATTAATGAAAATACTCCAGGAGGATCTGGTGGTTTTGATAGTGATCAGATAGTAGCTATCCTAAATGAAAATCAACCTGTTGCAGGTTTTGATTCTGATCAAATTGACGCTATTATATCTGAATATTATGGTGCTATGCCTGGTTTGTTTAATGATCTAAGTAGAGACAGTGATTTAACAACTGCTATCATTAATATAGTTAATACTCAAATATTTACGGATTCAGATCGATTATTAGTAAGTAATTTAAGAAGTAATTTAGACTCTGAGTCAACTGAGATAAGACAACTTAGAAAAGACGCTGATTCAGATTCTATTATCTTACAGCAATTAGACAGTGATGTACAATCTATAAGAGGCTTAAATGTAGCAGGTTTAAGATCTGATTTAGATTCTGAAACTGCAAGAATTCAATTATTACTTTCTAATGCAGACTCAGATCAAATAAACATTGCTATTTTAAGAAGAGATGCTGATAGTGATAGTATAGCTATTCAAGAAGCAAAAACTAGAGTTGAAAATGATGCTGCTCTTATAGCATTATTACGTCAAGAATTAGACTCTGAAACAAGTAGAGTAGAACAGCTTCAAGATGATTTAGATTCAGAATCAGTAGCTATAAGTATTTTAAGATCAGATCTTGATTCAGAATCAAGTCAGATAAGAGCGATAAGATCAGATCTTGATAGCGATAGCATAAAAATTCAGCAAAATGATTCGGATATTAGAAATCTATATAATAGAATAGATGCAGTAGAAGCAGATAATACCTTTGCAGGTTTGACTGCAAGACTAGATTCTGATGAGAGTCAACTGCAGTTTCTTAATACAAAAATAGATCAAGCAGTACAAGTAAACGGTGTACAGAACGCTAATATACAAAAACTATTCGATGATGTAGACTCTGAAACTAGTAGAATACAAATAATATTACAAAGATTAGATTCAGATGAAAGTCAACTTCAAGTTATAAATGAAAGAATTGATAATGTAATATCTAATGCTGATTCAGAATCTATTCAAATAGGGCATCTAAGAAGAGATATAGATTCTGAAAGCGCAATTATTTCTAAAATTAGAGATGATATAGATTCAGACAGTTTAGTAATTCAAGAGTTAAGAACTAATTTAGATTCTGAGTCTGCAGAAATAAGAACTTTAACATCTGCAGTTAATAACTTAGACGGTGCTTTTGCTTTACATAAATTAGATGTAGACTCAGATATAAATGTTATTTCTCTAGGTGCAGGATTTGATTCAGATCAAGTAGTAGCTATCATTAATGAGAATACAACTGGATCAGGAATGACAGATTCTGATCTAGGAGTTGTAGCAAAATTAAGACAAGATGCTGACTCCGATTCTATTATAATTCAAGACCTTCAAAGACAAGTTGATATATTAGCCGGAGGTGCTTTAGGTGACTCTGATTATGGAGTAGTGGCTACTTTAAGAAACGATGTAGATAGTGATAGCTTAAAAATTCAAGATAATACTACTAGAATAGAAAAGTTAGAATCAGGTTTAGATTCTGAAACTGCTAGAATTCAACTATTACTTTTATCAACTGATTCAGACGCTCTTACTCTCGCAGTTCTTAGACAAGAAGCTGATTCAGATGCTTTAGCTATTGCTATTCTAAGACAACAAGCAGACTCTGACGCTACTGCTATTCAAGCTCTAAGAACTGAATTAACAGTAGATATAGATAATTTAAGATTAGATGTTGATTCTGACAGCTTAGCTATTCAAGCTTTAAGTATAAAAAGTGAAATATTAGAAGCTAGACTTGATTCTGACGAAGCAGAGATTTCTAAAATTAGAGCAGATCTAGATAGTGATTCTATAGCTATACAACAAATAAGAACTGATATAGAAGATTCTGATTTTATTTTAAATAGAACACCATTTAGACTTAACACTACTAACTTTACAACTACTAATGCAAATCAAGTATTAGATACTTTTGATAGAAATGAACATAAAACTGTAAAATATGTAGTAAGTGCTAAAAAAGATTCAGATTGGCAATCAAGTGAAGTGTTAGTAAATCATGATGGAACAGATGCATATGCAATGGAATATGCTATTATGGATTCCGGAGGAGGAGACTTGTTCATAGCAGATGCAGATGCATCAGGTGAACAAATTAGATTATTAATAACTCCTCAAACTACTAATATAAGCGTTTCAATAATAAGAACTCAAATAGATTAATTAATAAATATAATAACTCGGAGTAAGAAATGGCTACCAAAAATTTTAAAATTAGAAATGGGTTAGAAGTAAACGGTAATTTCATCTTAAATGGAAATACCATAACTACAATCATAGACAGTGATAGTATAGCTAATGTAGCCGATACTCAATTTACAGTTGTTAATAGTGGATCATCTGCCTATGCTTTTACAGGAGATGGTTTTCCTTCTTCATCTAATAACCCTACTATCTTTTTGCAAAAGGGCCAAACTTATCATTTTAATGTTAACGCAAGTGGTCACCCTTTCCAAATTAGAACTTCTAATGGTGGTTCAGCTTACAACAGCGGAGTAACAAATAACGGTGCACAAGTAGGAAGAGTTGTATTTACTGTTCCTATGGATGCTCCTGACAGTTTATATTATCAGTGTACTGCACACTCAGGAATGGGAGGTGTCATTACTATCGGTGGTGGCGCTGGAATGGGCGACTCTGATCTATCTGCTGTTGCTGTTTTAAGAAATGATATAGATTCTGATTCAACTGTTATTCAACAATTAAGAACTGATCATGATACTTTAAACACTACAGTTAGTGGTCACACTACAGATATTCAAACAATTAATAATATACTAGATTCAGATGAAGCTCTTTTACAAACTTTAAAATCAAGATTAGATTCAGATGAAACTCAACTTCAAGTAATTAATACTAGAATAGATAACCTTGGTGGTAGTACTCCTATTAATGCTACTGCGTTTGTTTATACTGCTACTGGTAGTTTAGACTCTGAGTTTTCTGGTGCTGATAATAACGGTTTAACTTTATCTTATACTGCTGGTAAGATTGATGTATTTTTAAATGGTATACTACTTGTAGATACTACAGATTACATAGCAACTAACGGATCTTCAGTAACTCTGGTTAACGCACCAGATTCAGATGATATTCTAATAGTTAAAAGATTTTTAGGTACTTCAAATACATCTACTAATCTTAATATAAGTACATTTACTTTTACTGCTACAGGAAATCTAGATTCAGACTTCTCCGGTTCAGATAATAATGGTAATACTTTAGGTTATGTTGCAGGTAAAATTCAAGTATACTTAAATGGTATTTTATTAACAGATACTACTGATTATGTTGCAACGGATGGTAGTACTGTAACTCTAACTAATGCTCCTGACTCAGATGATGTTTTAACAGTTGTAAAGTATCTAGGTACTACTCAAGTAGGATTTGACTCAGAACAAGTTGTATCTATAATAAATGAAAATACAGTTTCAGGTTCTGTTGACTCTGATGTTGCTGCAGTAGCTGCTCTTAGAAGAGATGCAGACTCAGATTCTTTAGCTATTCAAACCATAAGAGGTGATGTAGACTCAGACTTTGAAGCATTCAATACAAGAATAGCTGCATTTAATGGACTAACAGACTCAGATCTTACTACTGTATCTGTACTTAGAAATGATCTAGATTCAGAATCAGCTGAAATAGCTGCTCTTAAGAGAACACAAGTAGGTGCTATTAGTACTGATATATCAGGAGAATCAGCTCAAACCTTAGATAGTTTTGCAGCAACAGATTATAGAGCTGCTAAGTATTTTGTAACTTCTAGTTCAGGTGATAGTTCTTGGTTTGCAACTGAATTAATAGTCATTCATGATGGTACTAATGCATATGTATCTGAGTACGGTACTATTTCAACTCATGATAGTGAATTTGTAACTTTCGATGTAGATATATCTGGAGGTAATGTTAGACTAAGAGGTACACCATCTCAGGCAACTGGTAATGTGAAGGCTATCAGACAACATATTGCACAGAGCTAATTAAATAATTAAAGAGGATAAATTTCTCTTACATCGCCAAACAGGGAAAGTGAACTAGATGGCATCGAAAGATTTTAAAGTAAGACACAGCCTTACTGTGGCTGAAAATGCTACCATCGAGGGTAATTTAACTCTTGGTGGTAATACTGTTTCTAGAATATTAGACAGTGATGAAGTATCATCTATTATTACCTCTGGTAATTCAATATCAGTAACTGCTTTTAAATATACTGCTACTGGAAATCTAGATTCAGAATTCTCCGGTGCTGATGATAACGGACTTACTCTTTCATATGTACCTCAAAAAATAGATGTTTTTCTAAACGGTATACTATTATCTGATACAGTCGATTATATAGCTACTTCAGGCACCAGTGTCGTTCTTGTGAATGCACCTGATTCAGATGACATACTAACTATTAAAAGATATTTTGGTACTGAGAACGCAGCGTCTAATCTTAACATTTCAAGTTTTACTTTTACAGCTACTGGTAGTTTAGATTCTGAATTTTCAGGAGCAGATGATGATGGTAATAATTTAAGTTATGTAAAAGATAAAGTACAAGTTTTTCTAAATGGTATCTTACTTAAAAGCGGAACTGACTATACAGCATCTAATGGAAGTTCAATTACTTTAACTGTAGCGCCAGATTCAGATGATATTTTAACAGTAATTAAATTTTTAGGAACTACTCAAGCCGGCTTTGATAGTGATCAAGTAGTTGCTATAATAGGTGAGAATCCAGATTCAACTAAACTTTCATTATCAGGCGGTACTATGTCTGGTGATATAGATGGCAATGGTAATAAAGTTTTATTTGCTAATGTTTATGCACAACTTGCTGACCTTCCTAATGCTAGTACTTATCATGGAATGTTTGCTCATGTACATGCTACAGGAGCAGCATATTTTGCTCATGGTGGTGTATGGATAAGATTAGCTAGTTATGATGATTTAACTAGTGACTCTGATCTAAAAGCTATAAGTGATCTTAGAAATGATGTAGACTCTGATTCATTAGTGATACAAATACATAGTGGTAAAATTGATGATGTAGAAGCAAGAATAGATTCTGAGACTTCTAGAATAGCTATATTAGAATACAGAGCAGACTCAGATGAAACTGCTTTACAAACTCTAAGTACTAAAATTAATACAGTTAATGCTAGATTAGATTCTGACGATCCAGTAATACAATCTAACACTTCCAGAATTGCCACTTTAGAATCTAGAGCAGATTCAGATGAAACTAAAATACAAACTAATACTTCTAGAATAGATGTGTTAGAATCAAGAGCTGATTCTGATGAAACTAAGATACAAGATTTGCAAACTCAATTATTAGCTGTTACAGGTATTTCTGATTCAGATCTAGCCGTAGTATCTAAATTAAGAAATGATCTTGATTCTGAGTCAATACAAATAAGTGCTTTAAGAAGAGATATAGACTCGGATAATTTAAACTTTAAAGTTGAGTCTACTTTTGGAGTTGTAAATAACGGGGCTAGTGCTTATACATTTACAGGAGATGGTTTCCCTTCTACTTCAGATAATCCTGACTTGCATGTATCTAGAGGAGCAACTTATAAATTTGAAGTGAATGCTTCTGGTCATCCGTTCCAGATAAGAGAGTCTAATGGTGGTTCTGCTTACTCTAATGGTGTAGTTAATAATGGAGCTCAATCAGGTAATATATTCTTTACTGTTCCTATGAATGCTCCTAAATCATTATACTATCAATGTACAGTTCACTCTGGTATGGGTGGTAATATTTATGTAGTATCAGGAAACGCAGGTAACGTTGACTCTGATCTTGCTACAGTATCTGTTATAAGAAATGACTTAGATTCAGAATCTACACAGATAAGAAAATTAAGATCAGATCTTGATTCCGAATCAGCAGTTATAAGACAGTTAAGAGCAGAACAAGATTCTGATAGCGCAGAGTCTGGAGGCTCAGGAGGAGCTTCTGGAGGAGGATTAGATTCCGATAGTATTCTTAATTTAGTAGCTGGTAGTTCAACTATCTATAAGAGATTTGATTTTAGAGCTCAAGCTCCTAAAACTGAATTTACTGGAGCAGATATGAATAACGAAATATTAAGTTATTCACCCGGTACAATTCAAGTATTTTTAAACGGTGTATTATTACAAGACTCTGAAGATTATACTGCTTCTAATGGAACTAGTGTAGTTTTAACACAAGCTGCAGATTCAGAAGATGTATTAGTAGTAAGTTCATTAACAGGTAATACTCAAACTTTAGATGTAGTACAATATTATTATACAACAGTAGCTGGTGACTCAGAAATATCAGGAGCTGATATAAACGGTCAAGTATTAACTTATAGTGAAGGAAAAATTCAAGTATTTCTTAACGGTATTCTAATGAGAAAGGATACTGATTATACGGAAGAAAGTATTGGAACTAAAATTATTTTCATTACAGCTCCTGATTCAGATGATCAAGTTACAATTGTTAAGAATTTAGGTTCAGGATTAAGTTTAAATATAGATAGATTTGATTATACAGCTACTCAAAATCAAACTGCTTTCTCTGGTTCTGATGATAATAGTAATTCTCTTAGTTATGATGTGGGTAAAATACAAGTATATCTTAATGGTTTACTACTAAAAGATACAACAGATTATGTAGCCGATAATGGTAGTACTGTTAGTCTAGTAACTAATGCTGACAGTGATGATATTCTATCTGTAGTAAAATATATAGGTCATACACAAAGAATAGGTTTCGATAGCGATCAAATAAGAAGTCAAGTTTTAGAATTATTAAAACCTGTAGTAGCAGCAAGCAGCGACTTCTCTGACTTCCAATCTAGAATAGCAGCTTTATAATGGAAACAAAATGTCATCATCCAGAACAAGAAGAATAGCTAGTCTTTTAAACGCAGACAATACTAAAGTAAAATCCGCTTTAGTAAGTAGCGTTACAGCATCTTCCGTTACTGTATATAGTAGCCCAACTGCTCTACCAGTAACAGGTAACTCTGTAGGTGATCAAGGTTTTGTAACTTCTAATAATAATCTTTACATATGGAACGGTAATGGGTGGTATGTTTTAGTAAACGTAAGCAGATCACCGTTCTGGATTACTCAACCTTCTTCAGCTTATAGTTATCAAGACACAGGTGCAAACTTTAAAATATTAGCTTATGCAGGTGATAGTGATGAAAATCCTTTAGTTTACACATTTACTACTGATAGTGATTTTGATAATATAGCTACTATAACTAAGGATAGTGATGGAGCTGATGGTGCTATATTTACAGTTCAATTCGACTCTGAGAATATAGATAGTGAAGACTCAGGAACAGGTAATGTAATTTTTTCAGTATCAGATGGTACTACTACTATTAATGCACCTTCTGATTTTACCTTATCCTTCTTTCCTATAATGATGGGAGCTAATTACGGTTATACTACTGGTGGTTTTGGACCTCAAGGACCAGGGCAGCCAAATGCTTATCTTAACATAATTGATAGGTTTTCATATGCAGCTAACACTACAGGTTCTGATGTTGGAGATCTTAATTCTAACAGAGGTGTATTTGCTGTAGGCCAGTCAAGTACAAAAGGTTATGTAGCAGGAGGTAGAACAGCTCCTCCTGGAAGCTCACAGACAAACCAAATTACATCTTTTACTTTTGGTTCTAGCGCAACCGGTGTTGATACTACACATGATCTTGACTCTGCTTGGGCTAATGCAGCTACTCAATCATATGGAGTAGGAGACGGAAACTCTACATACTTCTTTTATGGTACTAAAGCTTATGAGTATGATTTTGCTAGTAATGTAGCTGAAGCAGGTACAGTTGCTCCTGCACCTTCTTATGAATGGGGTGGGCATAGTAGTTCTCCTACAAATGGTTATATGGCTGGTTATCATTTAAATGGAATAACTGCAGTAAATTCTATACAAAGATTTCCTTTTACTTCAAACACTACAGTAGTTGATGTTGGAGATTTGGGTTCTGCAAAATATAATAGTGCAGGTAATAATAGTTTGACTCACGGTTATGCTAGTGGAGGTAAAGTTAACGGTTCATTTCCTCAACATCCTCAAAATCTTCAAAAAACAATTATGAGTTGGCCTTTTGCTAGTGACACTAATTCAACTACAACTGGAAGTCTTATAGGAGATACTGGAACATATCCTGGAAGTACTGGTACTGAGTATCAAAAAGATAATGCAGGTTCAAGTAGTAGATCTTATGGACATTCAGCGGGAGGTGATGCTATAAGAAATATGATTCAAAGATGGCCATTTGCTTCTAATTCTAATGGAACTGATTTTGGTGATTTGAGTTATTCTAGAATGGAGTTAGGAGGTTATTCAAACTAATGACTAAGGCAAGAACATTAGCTGGAATTTTAGATGATCAAGATCTAAGTAGTAAACAGGTAAATATAACTAGTATACCTGAAGTAGGTTCTTTGACAGTCATCTCTAATTTTAGTTCTTTGCCGGCCTCTGCTTCAATAGGTGAGCAAGCCTTTGTTACTGAAAATAATAGTATATATATTTTTGATGATGGAGGTTGGAGAAGAACACAGTTTGTAAATACTTTTAATCCTTACTGGGAATCACAACCATCTAGTTCATATAGCTATACAGATACAGGAGCTAATTTTACTATTGAGGTTGCGGCTAGAGATAGTGATGAAGTACCTTTAATTTTTACCGCTACTACTGATTCTGATTTTTTAAATATTGCTTCTGTTACTGTAGATAGCGAGAGTGCTAATGGTGTAAGGTATATTATTCAGTTTGATTCTGAAAATATAGATAGTGAAGATGGTGGAGAAGGTACAGTTACCTTCTCTGTTACAGATGGAGCAAACGTTTTAACACAACAATCTACATTTACTTTATCATTTACTCCGGCGTTTTTAGGTTCTACTTCTGGATACACTTTAGGCGGTACTTGGAATAATTATATACAAAAATTTCCTTTTGCTATTTCGTCGGGAACAGCTTCTGATATTGCTAATCTAGCTGCTGGTGCTTATCAAGGTACAGCAGGTGTTGGTACAACTCACGGTTATGTGTTCGGAGGCGGAGCTTCTCCTCCTACTAATAGTACTTCTGATACTATTCAAAAACATTCATTCTCTTCTGATACTAATGGTACAGATACAGGACATAATTTAACCACTCCTTCTGTATCCGGAAATTTAGGAGCAATAGGTGATAGAGATGTTATGTATAAAGTAGCAGGTTTTGGTCCCGCAGTTCTAAATCACATTGACAAATATACTGAATCTTCAGCTTCTAATGCTACTAATGTAGGAAATATATTTTCACCTTTTAATGGTGGAAGAGATCATGGAGGTTCTTGTTCTGATACAAAAGGGTATGTCATTGGTGGTCAAAGAACTCCTAGCCCTGTAATACAGCAAAGATTAATAACTTCTTTTCTATTCTCTAACGAAACAACTACAGTACAACAAACTGGACTGTTACCTTATTGGGGAGGTCAGAGACAGGGTGTAGGTGGTCGATCATCAACTTATGGTTACCATTACGGTGGTCTAAAAACACCTCAGAATTATTTGTGGGATTTTATAGATAAATGGCCTTTTGCTTCTGAAGGTAATGCTACTGATGTGGGTGATATGTTAACTGGTAGCAGAAGTCATTGTAATCATTCAAGCACTACTGATGGTTTTATAACAGGTGGAACACCAACAAACGCATCTTATAAAATTCAAAAACATCCTTATGCTTCTGATGCTGACACTACTGATCAAGGTGATTTAACATATACAGTATTATCAGGAATGGGGACTTATGTATGACATCATCTAGAACTAGAGTATTAGCATCTTTAATACAAGAAGAAAAAATTAAAAATTCTTTTGTTCCTACTGATTCAGCTGTAACTAGCAAAGTTTATAATTTTATAGATGACTTACCTTTAACTAATAATACAACTGGTGATCAAGCTTATGTAAAAGCTAGTAACCGTTTATATATTTGGAATGGAAGCGGTTGGACAGCTGTAAGTTTAATTAACCTATCCCCCACTTGGGATTCTGAA
>MDTC01181823.1_pt1 | contig 16026 bp, 17 predicted proteins | sample 811181 | NCBI WGS metagenome assembly MDTC01 (sample SAMN05326644, study PRJNA326480) | marine metagenome | isolation source: seawater | place: Pacific Ocean: North | collected 2011
AATTTGGAGAGAAAAGAGCTTAAATTAGGACTCGATCTAACAGACAATTTTTCTGCTATAGATATGGGTAACTGTCAGATCAAGTCGTGGTCACTACACCTATGTTGTCTGTAAAAGAGATCTTGCCCAAGGTCTTCTTCTAAGTTTTTTAATTGGTCGCTAATAGTAGGTTGAGTCAAATTCAACTTACTACAAGCTGATTTGATTGAGCCCTCATGAGCTATTACATAAAAGTAATATAAGTGGTTATAATTCAATCTTGTCATAAAATTCTCCAGACTGATATTAACATATAATCGTGGAATATTAAAATTTAGTTCCTACAAATTAATATCATTAAGTCTTCTTTACATTTCAGCTTTTGCTACGAAAATATTATAATATTTAGATCGATTTATTCGATTGGAAAGCTCTTTCTAATAGGTTTTATAATTAGTTCGTAAACCAGAAGGAGGTAATCATTAAGTTTATTAAGATAATAACTTTTGTATTTACTACGTTTTTACTTTTAGCAACGCAGTCTGAGGCCAATCTGACTGGTGAGCATGATGGAGAGTGGGTTATGTTAGTTGGGCAAGTGACAAGTGTTGCGCCTCGCCATGTAAAGTTAAATGTCGATGGTGATCTAATATATGTGGAGGTGGATGACTACGATTGGGACGCGGATGGTTATAAACTAGCTAAGGGCGATCAAGTGATTGTGCGAGGCAAGATTGATCATGATTTTCTTGAGAGAAAAAAGGTGGAGGCCTCTAGTATTTACGTGAAAAATATTGATACCTACTTTTATGCCAATAGCGATGATGAAGAAGGCGCGATGACCTATGCGACCTATCTTTTTGATATAGAAACACTTCCAGATGGTGCATCGCTAGATGTGGTAGGTAAGGTTGTAAGTGTAGGAGAAGAGGAGTTCACAGTGGATACAGGTTGGAGAAGGCTAAAGGTGGATACAGATGAAATGAAATTTGACCCCTTAGATGAGGTTGGGCTTATAAAGATTAACAAGGGCGACAAGGTTAAAGTTGCAGGAGTTTTAGATAAGAACTTTTGGTCGTCCAATGAATTAGAGGCGAAATATATAATCGAATATTAAGGAGGTGGTCTTTGATGATTAGAAGTGTAAACGAACTAATAGGCTATGAAATTAAATCAAAAGATGATAGGTTTGGAAAACTCAAAGATGTATTGGTGGATGACCAGACATGGAAAATTCGGTTTTTTGATGTAGATACAGGTGACTGGCTTCCAGGACGCAGAGTTTTGATCTCACCTAATGATCTGCTTGAGCCTGATTGGGAAAATCGAATTGTCCCAGTTGAGCTTAGTAGAAAGAAAATTGAAAAGTCCCCAATCTTGGCTGCTAATGCGCCCGTTTCTAAACAGTGGCAAGATATGTTCTACGATTATTATGGCTGGCCCTATTATGGATATCATGGACACGTTCAAGAACATTTAAGTGTACCCAGCGATGACCTAATTGCTGAAAAAGAGGCCATAGGGAACCAATTGTCCTATGACCCGCATCTGAGATCTGTACACGAGCTTATAGGCTATAACTTGCGTGATAATTTGGGGCAGGAGTTTGGCGCTGTAGATGATTTTATTTGTGAGAGTAACGACTGGGAAATCCAATTTCTATCCGTTGATGTAAGGAAGTGGATACCTAGTAAAAATGTCTTAATGGCAGCTGAAATGGTAAGATCCGTAGAATGGAGTACTAGCACGATGGAGCTGGATTGTAGTCAAGAAGACGTGTTGAGAATTCCCGAGTTTGATCCAAGCGTGCCAATAAATGAAGAGACGGTTAGACGATTGTACGATTATTATGGTAGACCTATACATACGGAGTATTGATATGGAATCACTTGTAGATAGGTTAAAAAATTTAAATGAGCAGGGATATAAACAGAACTTTAAGGTTAAAAACAACAGACTCTATACGGATGACAATATCTCCATTGAGGATAAGGATATCCGCATTGATAGTAAGTACCGTATCGAAGATGATTCAGACCCAACTCATCAATGTATAGTTTATGCCATACGCTGTAAGCACCCGGATTTAAAAGGCATTTTAATCAATACACATGGTCCTCAGGCGGACAATCAGATAAATAACTTGATTGAAAGAATATCGGCCTAGAAGCACGACCATCGTGTGAGGCTAAAGCCTATCAATCATAGGTCTAGTCCTTGTTCTTTATTATCTTGAAATTGACTATCTTCTACAAGAATATTTGATTCGATTTATAATAGAATATATGCACCTAGTTTGTTTTTTTATTTTCATACTACATATTTCTTTTGTAGCTGAAGCTAGTAATATATCAAAAAATCATTGGTTGCAAAAATATGAGAAGAACTTGGCGCATGAATTTTGTAAGGACTCAGTTTATATTAATCAGTGCTTTAGTAAAAGCCGATTTGAATGTAAGAAAGACGTTGTGAAGGCTTTAGCTAGCTGTAAAAAACAAATCACCATTCCAAATAGATTAAAGGTTGGTGCCTCCTCCTTACTGTTGGGTGAAAAACTTGGCTTTTGTGTAGGAGAATATATGCAAGCAGATTGGAAGGTAAAAGGCGGGGTGGAATGTTCGGTCAAATAGTCTTGCTATTACTTTTTCTTCCCTTAGATTTGATGGCTACAAATAACTGTTTGTCTGACATTAAAGGTGTGCAGGAAAAAGCTCAGGAATTATTAAAGGTTGCGGACTGCTCGGCATCTTCACTTTATCAATGCGCCTATGATACACAGGGTGTGAAGTATTTTTCTGTAATGATGTCGACGGCCGGTTTAAATGCAGCTGCTAAAGTGAATGCTTTAGGTGTTGTTTGTAAATTATCTCGTATAGGACGACCATTGGGGTTTCCTTTCTTTGATACAGCAGTTGCCGACAGTTGTAGACCCCTGCCTAATATGAAAAAAGAGGTTGCTGACTTGTTAAATGAAAGTCTTTATTATACGGAGAGGAATTTAAATCGTGCAGGTTATGCTTGGTTGAATGATCCTGCTCGCGCAAAGGTAGATCCAAAGCTAAAGCAGATGATTGATGTTATGCAGAGGCCAGTAGATGCAAAGGAGTATTTAAACATAAGCGATACCATGCATAAAAGGGTTTTTGGTTATCCTCAAGGTAGCCTTCAAACCGTCGAGGGGGTAAAGCCTGTGTTTTCCATTCCAGCCTCAAGACTGCAAAACTATAAAAATAAGTACAATTACCAGGCGATTGGCAATGTAATTTTACGCAAAGGAACCTCAATGCTCGATGGAGCTGGCAGTAGAGTGGACATAATGGAAAAAAAATGGGCTTTTTTAAAAGATCCAGCGAAAACATTATTTTACTCAGCAGAAGTGGATAGCGGATATAGCGAAAGAAAAGCTGTTTTAAATCAATTACAGCGCTTGAAAACAGCGCAAACAGGAGAAGAAATTAAACGCGTCTTAGATTTTTTGGAAAATAAAAAAGCAAGTTTATCAAAGCTTAGTTTGGCTAAATTGGAAGGCTTAAGATCGGCTTATAATGCAAGTTTTTGTAAAGCCGCTGCGGCTGTTAATCATTTGTTCCTTCCCCATGCCCACGCAAAAGCATGTCAGGTTCGCTATAAGAAGCCCCCCAAGCATATTGCCGGGCAATATTTTATGAAGGCAAGGGCCGACTTTGACCGTACCAAAATGAAAAAGCTTGGGGGTAAGGGGCTGCGTTTAATGGGCGGGACACTCAGCGCCGTCTTAAGTTTAGCTAGCGTAGAAGCTACGGCAAAGTGTGATGTTCAGAGCGTTGACTGGGCTCCCTTGGATGCAGATTGCCAACCGCAAGTCTCTGGAGTATACCCAGGCTTTTATGAGTTTCTAAATGATATAGCTTATGATGATGAGATGTTTTCGTCGTATTTAAAATCGCAACCATATATTTGCCAAGCGATTTTGAAAATTCATAATGAGAACTTCGGTGATAAGAAGAGTTTGCAGTGCCAGAGATCTGGTGCGCATAAAATGGTAGAGTTTCAACAGGATGCTTCACGCTACCGTATTCGTTATGAAAATGGGAAAATACAGTCCTATGAAATAATTGAGAATGGTAAGACTAGTGTGATCAATTATTTTGATGAAATGGGTTATCTTAGAAGAACGGTATTTAGGTCCAATCTAAAAAAACGTGGATTAAAAACTGTAGGGCAAGAAGTTTATAACTACAAAAATGGTAGTCCAGTAGATGATAGTCCGCAGGCTTGGGCTTTTATGCAGCAAGCGGGGCTGGAGATTATGAAGTTGATTAAGGCAGAGGCGGCTTGTGAAGACCAAATGCAAGGTGCATCTAAGTCGCTCCCCTCAAAGGCAACCAACTAATGCCCCAACTAAAATTGCAGCATGTCTAAATAGAAATTAAGGGGATTCGTCTGTGACAAATGACCTAGTTTGCTGTAATAGGCAATTATGCAGCACGCGAAACCAACAAAAAACTTTCAATATAGTAAAACCAAATCTTTGATTCGTTTTCATTGGAAAGACGGAAATTGGGATACTGGTCGCCTTATAACGGATGATACTTTTAAGATATCCTATGCAGCAACAGTCTTGCACTACGGGCAATCAGCTTTTGAAGGGTTGAAGGCCTTTCGTCATGCTGATGGAAGCATTCATGTTTTTCGTCCTTATGAGAATGCCAAGCGCATGCAAAGATCTTGTGAGAGACTGCTAATGCCCAGGGTGGATGAAGAGCTTTTTGTTGAGGCGATATGCCGCGTGGTTAAGGATAACCATGAATATGTACCAGCTTTTGGTCAAGGGGCTATGTACATTCGACCATTCATCTTTGGTTCGGCTGCAACAATAGGGATTGCCCCATCTGCCGAATATGAATTTGTTGTGTTGGTTATGCCGGTTGGCGATTACTACTCTGGTGGAACTAGCGGAGTGAATGCTGTTATTTGGCCTGATTTTGATCGGGCAGCACCTTTTGGTACCGGGCATGTAAAGGCGGCAGGAAATTACGCTTCAGACCTTTTACCCAGCCAAAAAGCTAAAAGCAATAATTATGATATTGTGCTATACCTAGATGCTAAAACCAGAACACTGATCGAGGAATTTGGTACCTCGAACTTTATTGCCATTGATCAGGATGGAAATTACATAAGCCCTAAATCACCAACAATTTTAGAAAGTATTACCAATGATTCTTTAAGGCGAATCGCAGAAACCTCCGGGATGCAAGTGGAATGTAGAAAAGTGCCCTTAGAGGAATTAAAGAATTTTCGAGAAATAGGAGCTTGCGGAACAGCAGTAGTAATAACTCCTATTGCCAATATTGATTTTCAAGGCGAAAGCATCTGGCATAGCCAAGTGCCAGCTAAGCGGCTACTAGATATTAAAGCCACGTATCAAGCCATTCAAAATGACGAGCAGGAAGATATTTTTTCTTGGCTGGTGAAAGTTCTGTGACAAAGTTTATGGGTATGTACTTTTCCGATACAATATTTGGTATCCCGTTTCATTTTGGGAATATAATATTTTATTTTTAAGACAATTAGTTGAATAGATTTATTATTTTTCCGATATGTTAATATGGGTCTGGTGTTTAAACGTATAATTATATTTATTTATATTTGCTTAGTCTGTACTAGTTGCAGTCGTGAGATAGAAAATCCAGCTACTGTAAAAATAAATTTTCAACAGCTAAATAGTGCAAAATCGCAAAGTATACAGCCTCAGGCTTATACGCCTAATTGGAACACAGGAATTAATCCAGTTATTTTTAGCGAGATTGATTGTTACGGCGTTTTTATCGGTGGCCCTGAGCCTTCTCTTAGTTTGAACTCTTGCGAAAAAACTGGCGGTAGTGAGTATTTTGAATTTGGACCAAGCATCTTATTTGTTCCGTCAACGAGCAGTGACATCTCATTGTCGGTTCCTTCTGGAAATAATAGAACCATAACTATAGTGGGTTTGAATACGAATGCTGGTGCTTGTCGTCTATACTTACCTCCCGATGATGAACCTGATTTTACGAATCTTTCAGCCCCGCATATCATAGCGCAGAAAACACTGAATTTACCTCCAGGTGATGTAGTCGTGGAGTTGAATGCTGCCTTAGATACTAGTCGCTATATTGATGATTGTAGCTTTATTGAGGGGAGCGCAAATCCTTTTGCAGAAATTAGCTTTAGTGATACGGGGATATACGATTTTGGTACCATTGCTACCGGCGGTTATACCTCTGCAATTTTTACGGTTACAAATGAAGGTTTGTCTACTGCAAGTAGTATAAGTGGTTCAGGATTAGCAGCTCCTTTTAGTTTTGTTGGTGGTACTTATCCTGGTAGTGGTGGTGATTGTACGGCTAGCCTTGCACCCGGTGCAAGCTGTAATATAGAGGTTTCTTTTTCTCCTGCTACTCTCGGCTTGCAAAGCGATTCCATAGAGCTGTCATATTTTAATGGAGATTCTATTGTTGTATCAGCAAAACAAGTGGATGGAAATGGTGATACTCCTGCTAGTTTATCTATTACTGAAGCCGACCCCTATGATTATGGAACTATAACAAGTGGCAGCAGCACTAGTCATATGTTTACAATTACGAACTCCGGAGGTGTAGCGGCTACAGCTATAACAGAGATAGGGTTGGTCGCTCCATTTGAATTTCTTGGCGGCACTTACCCTGGTACGGGCGGTACTTGCGCTCCAAGTCTTAATCCTGGAGCAAGTTGTGATATCGTGGTTGAGTTTGCGCCAGTCGGCTCAGGACTATTTACTGATACTATTGATTTAACTTATAATAATGGAGCTGGGGTGTCTTCTGTTACTAGAGATGTGCAAGGAACAGGCGAGTTAAGAGCCGTTATTAGCATTAGTGAAACCGATCCGTATGATTTTGGTAGTACACCAACTGGCACGCCTATAGACCATACTTTTACATTAACAAATAATGGCTCGGCAAATGCGACGGGTATTGGTGAGGTGGGATTGGCTGCCCCATTTAGTTTCAAAGGGGGAAGCTATCCAGGTACAGGCGGTACTTGTGGTACAAATTTGAATGTTGCCGCATCTTGTACGATTGTAATTCGTTTTGACCCCGTATCCCTTGGAGTCCAGGTGGATACGATAGATATTCAGTACAATGATGGAGTTGGCGTAACGAATTCCACTAGAAGCATACAAGGTAGTGGTATATAGTTTTCTAATTGGAGCGGGTGATTCTGCATCAATAATTTCAAATAGTTAGCATACATTGGCAAGGAATGGCAGAAGTTAGTATCCTGTCCAATAGACTGTGTATATAAAAAAGTCTATAAATAAATAGACATAAATTCGAATAAAGTATATAAATAAGTAGATAGAGATATGTTATATGTCTACATATATATGGACGGTGAATATGGCTGATAGTAGTGAATTAAGAAGACGGCAATTAGATCGCTTCTATAAAGAACTAAAAAAAATAAATTTAAAGAGGCCCAAAGAGGGTTGGGTTAAAGAGGTTCGAAATGCTCTTGGGATGTCATTAGAAGATCTTGGCAAGAGACTGGGCACAATCAAACAAAGAGTACTGGCCATTGAGAAAAGTGAGCTAGAGGGCAAGGTGACGGTGGAGTCTTTGCAAAAAACAGCAGAGGCAATGGGTTGTGAATTTATTTATTTTATTGTTCCTAAAGAGAGTCTTGCAGATATTATAGAAACTCAGGCTGAGCTTGCGGCTCGATCCATATTGTCACAGGTGGATAAAACGATGAAATTAGAAAAACAAGGTATGGATTCAAACGAGCAAAAACAAGCCATCGAGGATATGACGAAAAAGATTCTATCAGAGAAGATAAATAAGATTTGGAAGTTAAAATGAAGATCTATAATATTCCTGGATCAACACCACTGGATTCTGAAACAATACGTGGCCTTATCCCTAATTTAACCACACAGAGTGAGCTTAATGAATTTGAAGCCAATAACATTGCTCAGGCATTGTTATGGACCAAGTCGAGTGGAAAAATAAAAAAGAATTTGCTTACTGTTTCAGGATTAATTGAGCTGCATAAACAAATGTTTGGGCAAGTTTGGGAATGGGCAGGCAAATTTAGATGGTCACAAACAAATATTGGAGTTCCAAAAGAAAATATTCAAAACGAACTGGGGCAGTTATTAGGAAATGTTCAATATTGGTTAGAAAACGAGACTTATAGTTTAGATGAGTTAGCGATACGCTTCCATCATAAACTTGTTTGGATTCATCCATTCCCTAACGGCAATGGTAGATGGTCGAGGTTAGCAACGGATTTATTACTTGAGTTCAATGGGGGCAATAAATTTTCATGGGGGAGTGACGATCTAAGTCATGAAAATGATGATCGAAGTCGGTATATCAAAGCACTTCGAGTTGCAGATGAACACAAAGATTTTAATGATTTGTTGAGGTTTGCAAGAGGGATCGAGTAGAAGAAATTATTCTCATTCATTTATATTAAAAGCGAGAAAATCTTCATTCGAAGGTAGCATTTTTAATGTTAAGTAATTAGAAAAATTATTACAGAAGCAACTGGTAAGCTGCTAAACTAAAGCGCTCCCTCGAATAAACAAGATTGCATAGCATTTCTTATTGCTTGATTACTTGTATTGCTGCATAGGACTTAAGGTTAATTAAAAAAGAACAGTTTTGATAGCTACTTCTTAAATTTGGAGCGGGTGATTCCGCTTCAATAATTTCAAATAGTTAGCATACATTGGCAGGGAATGGCAGGGTAGGATGCTATTTTTTAAGCGAAATAACATCTGCTGCCTCTTCCTGTGGTACTTTGACTCGTAAGCCGTCCAATTGGTTTCGCATGGCGATACCGGAGGATCTGAAATACTCATCAGTCGTACTTAATTTTGCGTGTCCGACGTTCTCCTTAACGATCCCAAGGGGAACTCCATCAATCAGTGCCAGGGTAATGTGTGTGGCTCTGAGCTGGTGGTGTGTGACCTCTTTAATGCCGATCTCTCGACAGAAACCTTTAAGGACTCTGGCTTGTTGACCGCTTCTCCAGCGGTGGCAATCAAGCTCAATTACGAAGTCCGTTTTAGCGCGAAGTTTCATCTCTTTAAGGGTGGGTAGGAGTTGAGCGGGTATTGCCACAACTCTTTCCTCTCGATCCTTTAATAGGTCGACTAAGCCTTCTCGTGGAATCAATTGGCGACGTAAATAGATCAAACCCTGTTTGAAATCTACATCGATCCATTTAAGTCCTGCAAGCTCGCTTCGCCTTAGACCGAGCGTAATAGTCAGTAGCCATGTCTCGTAATAAGGATGCTCTCTTCGCTTAGCTTCAGAAAGCAGCTTATCGACTTCTTCATGAGTTAAAGCCTCTTTACGCTTTTTGTGAACTCGGCGCATTTTCATACCAGCAAAAGGGTTGGCCTTTAAAGCTCCAAGTTCAACGGCAAAAGTAAAGATGCATTTAACTTCTTTTAGAAGATGGTTTGTGTGTGAACGGGTAGCGCCATGTTTTTCCATGTCGTCTAACTCGTCGCTGACAAACTGAGGTGTGATTAAATCAATATGACTATCAGACCATTTTAAAAGATGCTTTATTCGACTGTGCTTTGTTCTCACAAGTTGTGGGCTAAATCCGTGCGGATTATCTGGAGATCTGATTTTAGAAGAAATACTGATTAAGTATTTATCTATCAATTCACCCCACATCTTAATGTTACCAGCATCAGGTCGCTCTTCGCGACACGCACTCCAAAGCTCACGATACAATCGCTCAGCTTTGGGTTTTGACGGAATACCTCGTCGTTTCTTTTGAACACGCTTTCCGGTGTATTTGTTGATGGCCTCAGCCACCACCATGTAAAAGATTTTACTACCACCAGATCCGACGTTCTTTTTGTATTGGATTATTCCCATACTCGACCTCCTTGAATTAAGTGATCGAGTTCAGACTTTTTGAAGCGCAAACTTTTTCCCAAAAGCTTATACGCATTCACTCGGCCTTGATAAACCCATTTCCTCATCTGTCCAGGTGAGGTTCTTAGGTATTCCGCTGCCTCTTTTGTTGTTAACCATATGAAATTGTCAAAGAGCAAATTCTTATTCAAGCTTATATCATCCAGTTTAGTAGTATCAATCATTTCTTTATTTTTTAAACCTTCAGTATATTCCATTTAATTACCTCTTATATTTGTTCTCACCCGCCGCTTTGTCCCGTTCTCCGTGACCACTTCCTACGGTGGCCTTTAGGACAACATCTTTAGATGTAGATAGGGAGTGGTCACGGAGCTTGAGGGACAATAGCAAGGCGGGTGAGGCAAATGTAAGTGACTGAATTTACCCTAAAATTCAGTCTTGTTTTCAAGCTCCTAAGCTTACACAATCGGGGGGCTATCACCCCCCGATAGCAATGTTTGTATTTCTTCGTTCAGTGTTTTTAAATTGTCGTAAAAAGCTGATCCATTTATCAATTGAAACAGTTTTTTGATTCAACCCATACAGAGTATCAGATAAGTTAATGTTGATATTTTTGATTTTTGTAAACATCAAAAAGTAGTCTGAATAGTGTTTCACTCTTAAAGCTCTTGGCAAAACTGCACTCTCAAAGTTGCCTTGTATGGCTTCTTTAATTCGATCCTCGTCGCAAATATACACAACGCCATCCACTCTGGACTGTGAGGCGTATTTTTTTAATTTGGCTTTGAGGCGTGCATTAGACTTACGGGTCTTTTCAAACTCAAATGAAATAGATGTTAAACGCTTGTTAGTAGTGTCTTTGAATACAAGTAGTACGTCAGGCTTTAAATCTCTTTCACTGTCATTAGTAATCATTATTTTTTGTGCCAGTGGACTGTTTTCAAACTCAAAATCACGGATGACTTCAGCCTCTGGGAAGTGTTTTTTTAAATTGTGGGCGAGTAGGGCGCAGCCATCATTATGTAGTATCTCTCTATATCTAAAATGCGGTTGTAAGGTTGAATCCAAGTCTACATCCAAAATCTCTGCAACTTTTTGTCTAGCCATTGCATCCTGATTGAGTTGGTAAATAGCGCATGGGCGACCCACAACTTTTTCAGTTCGCATTCTTACAAGCCCTCTTCTGCGCAAACGCAATAGAGCCTCATAGACTTTTTTGTCACGCATAGGTGGGTCGGCCATGAGTGCTATGGCCTTCGCCGTTATTGCTCCTTGGTCCAACAACAGCCGTAAGAATTCTTTTACTCTATACTCTCTAGGTGGTTGCCCCTTCATACTGATGATACCTCAGAAACGGCTTTATTCTTCTTTTTAACAGTAGATTTTAACTCAGTGAGTGTCTTCAAGACTGAATCTATATCAAGATCACCTTTGCTAGCTAAGGCTCGCAAAGATTTTCTTAAGTCTGTATGTTTGAGTTGAAGAGTTTTTATATCCACTTTTGAGCAAAGAATCATTTCATTGATTAAGTCTGAGTAATTAATGTGGCCACCATCAAAGTCACTATTAGCTTCATTAGATAGTGCTTCAACGGCCACCCATGCCTCGTTATTTAATACAACTTGCAATCTCTTTTTCACTATCGCCCCCTTTTGCTTTTAGTACTTGGAAATATAAATGGACTAGGGGGTAGGTCGCCAAAGTGGATTTTATTCGTTTCGTAGTACTCTGAGCTTCGATCCTTTTCGACCTCTTTATGAGTGATGTAAGATGTAAGCGCCCCAAGGGCTAAGCCGATCAAGGCCCCGTTAGTTACATCTTTAGAGGATGGATTCTCTCCAGCAGAGTTATGTCCGGCATGAACAGCCGCAACACCTGCAAGGGCTCCCATAGTAGAGCCGAGTTTTACTGAGTCGTTAAGAGTGGTGCAAGACACTGAATATATCAGCATCGGACTTAATATTAAAATACGCTTCATACTGCGTTCCTCCTGTTTATTGTAGAGCGGAGTAACAGAATGAGTGGGTGGGTGTTGGTAGTTTAGTTTAAAGTTTATATTTTTAATTTTGTTTTTAAATCTTCAGTGGCTTGTGCCTTCTTGGCATTATCCATTTTGTTTACATTTAGCACTTTCCATTTTAAGGCGGGTAGCTGATCTAAATTTGGGATACCTAAAAGTCCCCATTCTGGAGAGCCTTGCTGGATAGAAACCAAATAATTCTTTTCATCAGCGGTCATATCGTCATTTAAAGTTTTGATAAGTGTATCTCGGGTATCCATAAAGTCTTGATAGGAAAATGGTATTTCTGTCATTCCTATAAATTCTTGCTCAAATTCATCTTGCTTATCGAGTAAAGTTGGGATGATTACTTCGTGAATAGGTCTAGCATGGCTGGCTAGATAAACAATGAAAGCCTTTCTGATTTCATTTGTGATTCCACCAGATTCAAATAGTAGCTTAGTATCGAAAAGGTCTCGTGGATGTTGGCGATCTAATGCGGCAACAAGCTTGCCACCATACAAATCTGCAACGGATAGTGTATTTGTAAAGACTTCCATTTCAAAAAGATCTATCGCTGACTGGGCGAGTGTCATTTCAGAGCAAGGGTATACAGAACCTCTTATTACTGGGTTGGGTTCAATTTTGATTTGAGCCCCTGGTTGTGACACGATTAGCTTTTCAATTTTGCCTGTTTTTGCATTCCGTGATTCATTAACTTTTGCATCTTTAATCGCCTTTGAGATATTCCCAGAAATATTAATTAAGGATTGTTCGACGAGTTCAATGGCTTCATCCCAGGGTTCAAGCTGTATAAATGCCAAATCAATGTCCACGCTTAATCTAGGTAAGTCCTTAATAAATAGGTTTATAGCTGTACCGCCCTTTAATGCAAAACACTGCTCCTTGTTCACTTCTGGAAGGCATCTGAGCAATAATTGAACTTGTTTAAAATACTTACTATCTTTCATCATTTGTCCTTGGAACTGTTATTCTGTACTTTGGATCTAATTGACCGCCTTTTATTATTTGTCGATCACCTTTTCCCAAATCTATATTTTCTAAACTTATTCGTTTAAACCATTGGTGGTTTTGTTTTTCGGCCATATACAAAAATAGTCTTTTCACTTTTATCGAAGTGCAGGCTTCTAGTAGTTTTTGAACTAATGAGGGGCGAAGTGTGGTAAGGCCTTCAGATATAAGAAATGCCTCTTTGAGGGATTCCTTATTTGGAACTAAAAGTAATAGCTCCATAAAGGCACGTTCCGGAGAAGAGACTTCAACGCTAAAAGTTTTTAGGTCGAACACTTGTATTCCTAGTTTCTTATCTGAGCTAAAGAGTGAGTTGCGGTAGTACTCTAACTTTCCATTCCATTGGAAATCAGAAAACCACTTAGGGAGCCTCGAACTTTGTGGCCCAAATAGCTGTATCTTTTCTTGTGAGAGATTTAAATAGTGCCCAAGGCCATATAGCTCAAGTGCTGTTTTTGCTCCGACATGAACGGGGAGGTGGCCCTGCTTTTGTAATGCATATACGGCCCCTTGCCAGGTTACGTTATCTCCTGTTTTTACCACAGCTCCTTGTCCGATGGACTTTATCCATCCACTGTTTCGGTAGCGGTTTTGTAGGTCATATCCTATTCCTCGCTTATTAAGTTCAGAGGAGAGTAGAACTGTCCCTTGTGGCCATGTGGTCAGTAGCTTCTTTAATTTTGTGTCTAAAACTTGATCCATAGTCTATATTCTAACATATATTTAAAGTAATTATCTACTACACTTTAAAAATATTCCGATTTATAGACTAATAGTCCACAAATTGACATATATTTAAAGTAACTTATCTTTTTATGTCTCATATTGCGACACTCCTAACTTATTGTAATCACGTGACTTTATTGACCTTCACTGCTATACGTTTAAACAACGTATAGCAGTGAGCGAGTTATAATCGAGGAAACCGTATTTTAAATACGGACGAAGCTCCAGCTTCCGTATCCTCTCCATGAGCAATAAGCACGGCCCCCGTACCTGTGGGGAGGGTCTTTAGTAAATCGGGGGAGGCCCTAAACTGGTGGGCCTCACGTTGTGATCCCTCTCCTACGACTTCAGCTAAATCTAGATCCTCTGAATTTGTAACTCGTTGAGTGACCTTTTGATAAATTTCAGTGCCAAATGATCTTGCAAAGAAATCCGCTGAATCGGGGTCATTGATTCTAAGTACAATCTTAGTGGCCGAATTATCTGTTATTCTATTTAAAAAGCCCTTAGAGACTTCAGTTAAGTCACCTATACTTTGATGAGAAAAATGTAATGCAAGACCCGCAGAGCGTGCCTTGGAGATCAGGTCGGCAAACTCAGGACAAGCAAAGCTTGCAAACTCATCTAAATAGGTTGGGATGAGTTTGACTTCATTTGCTTTATTGTCTCTGTGGGCTGTTCCGGCTAAAAAATTTAATTGGTTAATAATAAGGCGTCCAAGTATGGTGACAAGCTGTGGAGACATCAAACTTTGTAATCTGAAATATAAAACACCACCTTCTCTAGCTAATGAAAAATCCATATCGGATACGCCAGACGGGGAGAGAGTCTTTTCCAAGTGCCCAATACAAAGTGATCTTACTTGGTCACGTAAGCCTGAAAGCTCAGAAAAATCTTTTTCAGCCATCTTTTTGGGGTAATTGTCACTTGATACACAAGCTGCAAATGTTTCTGGGTCATCAAGGTAGGTATATAAATCAGTGAGCTTAGGGTTTCGGCCATTGCATTCATAATGGTGCTGAAATAGCCGTTGTAATGTAGAAAGGGCCTTAGACTTATAATACTCTTCACTCCAAACCAAAGAGGAAAATAGTCTTTGTGCAGATTCAAGTGGAGTGCCTACTTCTAGTGGATTGTAAGTAAGGCTTTTATCAGAACCAAGGTCAAACACTCGGAGTCTTTCTTGTGGCACCCAGTTTTCAAGGAATTCAATAAATGAATTATCCCCCTTGGCATCTAGAATAATACTTCCTAAGCCTCTTTGTACGTCCTGCTTGAGAAAATTTAAGATCACACTTTCTGTTTTACCAGAACTTGTCGCGCCCAAAATATGTGTATGCCGAGAACGTATAGAGTCGGGTAGATAAACATTAGCTTTCAAATCTTTATCTTCTCCCATCAAAACGCAATCGTTAGAAGGAATACGAATTGAGTCTGGTATGTGTTTTAGTTTTTCACGCTTTTTCTTCTTTTCTCGGCCAGGCTTTGAGTGATTCTCCCAGAGATAAACTAAACCCAGTGATGAAATGCCTGAGACAAAGAGTACCAATAAAATAGAGGCGGGAAGACTTAAAGACATATACAGATTATACAAGATAACACCAATAACAATGGTGCTAAAAAATATTAAGGCTGAATTATCATCATTATATTTGTTCATTAGTTTTCCCTTGGGAAGTAATCGGTTAATTCCACAAAAAACTCTGTGCCGTGAGGCAACACTAAAACTTGAGCTTTATTTCTCTCTAACTCGGCCTGTGCTTTTCCTTCTTTGCTTAATCCTCCGGCCAAAGCTTGTAATAGAGCGTCTCTTAATGATGAGTCCCCGCCGCTTTTACCGTCTCCAGCAGACAATGAACTTGCACCACTAAATGCGGCTCTCGCAAAGAAACCCTCTTTTTTTGTTGCATCTACACCAAGTGTTCCGTTCAAACTCAATGCTCTGGCTGTGATTTTAAGAGCAAGATCTGAACGATTGGCGAGTTTGACGTTATTGAAAGTTATATTTATTCGGCTATAAGTTTCATCGGGAGTGGCTGTTCCTAACAGGGTAGCGCCTCGTAGCTGTAAGCCTAATCCATTATTTACTATCTGTGCGTGTACGGGAGCGCTTGAATGAGTTTCTACTTGGTTTTGTAGTCTCACCTTTACAAGTGTGCCGGGTGACTTTTTAGAGATGCCCCTATATTTGGGTTTGCTGCCTCTATTGGGGACAAAATCTATTATTTGTGAAGTGCTTTGTGGTTGTTGGTTGTATCCTGTACGACTCTTCTTAGTTCTCTGGGGTGATCTATCAGTCAACGAGGCGTTTTCACATGATTTGAATAATATGATTGCAAATATAGGTAAGAAAACAAACACACCCATATCTTTTGCGAATAAAATAAA
>MDTC01147877.1_pt1 | contig 16025 bp, 13 predicted proteins | sample 811181 | NCBI WGS metagenome assembly MDTC01 (sample SAMN05326644, study PRJNA326480) | marine metagenome | isolation source: seawater | place: Pacific Ocean: North | collected 2011
ATGTCAGTTCCTACACAATCCTAAAACCGCTGGCAGTGCTATTAAACAACATATTGAGAAAAATCTATCGCAATGTGTTAATTACAACATGCACGAAGAGTTTCCAGGAAAAAATAGAATTACTTTGATGAGAGACCCATACGAACGCCTAAAGAGTGCCATTAAATATGTTCAGAAGGCCGGCCATCAAGGAGAATATCCCTATAGTAGCCCACAACATGAAGCATGTTATGACTTAATTACATCAACTAATTCGTTCTCAGAACTTCTAAACAGTGGCAGGTTTGAGGAGTTATGTGATTTTGACGTCGTATTCAAACCACAGAAACCATACACAGATAATAGTGAGATATTATGTTATGAAGACATTGACCAGTTCAATGATTTTGTCAAGGATAATTGTGGTTGTTCTACCAAAGACCCGTTAGAACCAGTAAATATTACTAAAAAAGATGAGAGTTACTTTGATGACGAGGACTTGTTCAGGGTGTTTGCGAGTGAAAAATACACAGAAGATATTAAAAAATATAAGGAAACATGTAAGAAATAAAATATTGTTTTACTATAAAAATAATGTCGAAGAATATTTTATTCATACATATACCTAAAACAGGTGGTAATTCATTTCTAAATCATCCTTTTTATCTAGAAAAAATAGTTCATCTTGGACATTTTGAAGCACAAAAATTAGACTATATAAAAAATAATTATGATAATATATTTACTATTGTGAGAAATCCATATAGTAGATTGGTTAGTGCTTATTTTTATTTAAAAAAAGGTGGAATGGAAAATGATATAGACTTATCTTACCAAAAAATATTGGAACCTTATGATACATTTGGCAGTTTTGTTAAATATCTCAAGGAAGAACCAGAATTTATCAATGAAATTATACATATGGTTCCACAACTAGATTTTATATATGATAAAAAACTAGGTCTTTTAGTAGATGATATTCTATATAATGAAAGTCTTAACGAAGATTTTTTCATATTTTGTGACAAATATTCAGATACTTGCCCTAACATTTTAGAAGAAAATAAAAGTAAACATAATGACTATAAAACATACTATAACAAAGAGCTACAAGATATAGTATATAATTTATATAAAGATGACTTTGTAAAATTAGGTTATAATTATGATTATAGAATAGAAGAATCAAACAGAAAATATTACTAAATATTACTTAAATCTTGTTATATTATAAATGGACATAAATTCACAAAGTAATAAAAATCATCTGAAAGATATCAGAGTTATGCTCAAGTTAATCTTTTTATTTATGATTTTAATCTCGCTATTATATGTTTATAATATAAATTTTAATAATAAAGATACCGATACAAAAACTCTATCAGCCTTAGATCTCCGTTTTAAAGAATATCGGGCTGGACATGAAGATTTTGAAGTTTATGAGGTAGAAGACGGACATACTGAAGAGTTAGTAATTGCGTATTGTTCAGAAGATATATCATGGATACCAAAATATGTAGATAAGTATAAACTTATTACCATATACAACAAATGTGGTCTTGATATAGAATTTGACGAAAATCTACAGAGAAAAAACATCAAAATTATCACTACACCAAATATTGGTTCTTGTGACTACGCATACTTATCTTATATTATTGACAGATACGATGACTTGCCTGATTTTGTAGAGTTTACGAAAGGTTCTTTAGAACCCTTACGTAGATACCATATGTGCTCTGATTGTATAGAGAAAAGAAATGGAAAAAATATGTTTTTCCATCCGCCCGAGCGGACTGCTTGGGAAAATATCAAGAACTTTAGTGTAAAAGACTATAAATTTTCTTGGAATACGTCATCTAAATACCAAGATATGGAATGGAAACCTTCTGGTTATGATAATATGGGTGAATGGGTTGAAGATACACCATATTTATCACCAAAATTATGGAAAGACCAAGATTGTAATATTATTTTTGGTGGGCAATTTGGTGCTGTTAAAGAACAAATACTAATGACTCCAAGAATTGTCTGGGAAGAACTAAGAAGTCAGCAAACCCATGCCAGAGAAGAGGTAGATCACTTCATAGAAAGAACATGGAGACCATTGCTGTGTAGAAAACTGAATAAAAGTTATATTGATAACACAACTTATTTTTAATTCCAAGAGAAAAATATACTCTTAACTAAAATAAATGAGTAATAAGCAAGGTATTATTGATAACTTCAACATCCTCATACAATACTATAAAACCGAAGGTAATTACGACCAATACCGTCTTAGGGCATATAACAACGCTGTTAAATCTCTAAAGGCCTTAGATGTTAAAGATATAACCAATATTGAACAACTCAAAGGTATCCCCGGTATAGGTAAAGGTACTATAGACAAAGTTAACCAATACTTATCAAACGGTTTTATACAAGAAGTAGAAGATGTTAAGAAAGAACTCAAAAAAGACAAGAGAGCATCAAGTGAAATAGAAAAACAAACTATAATAGATAAATTATCAAGTATTTTAGGTGTAGGACCAGCAGCCGCCATTAAATGGTGGGACAAGGGTGTAAGGTCTATATCTGACTTAAAACAAAACAAAGACATAGCCCTAACCAAAACACAAAAAATAGGTATTAAATACTACAAAGACCTACACACAAGAATACCAAGGGAACAAATCAAAATATTTGAACTAATGGTTAAAACTGTATTAGCCCATAAGTTTGGAATTGATTCATTTAAGATGGAAGCTGCCGGTTCCTATAGACGAGGAGCCCTATCATCAGGTGATATTGATATACTCTTTACAAGCACAAAGTTTAATTTAGATAAAGCTGTGAAGGTATTGGAAAAATGGGGTATTGTCGTTGATACTATAAGTATGAAAAGTGAGAAATTTATGGGTATAGCACACTGTCCTAACAATCATAATATGTATTATCACTTAGATTTAGTATATTTACCAGAAGATGAATACGAATCTGGTCTTCTATGGTTCACAGGTAGTAAGGGTTTTAATATAAATATGAGAGCTAAGGCTAAACAGTTAGGATTAGTTCTTAACCAACATGGGTTATTTGATGACAGAGGTAATCGTATTCCTGCTTATACAGAATATGAAATAATGAAAGAACTTGGAATGAAATGGTTTCCACCGGAAAAAAGATAGAAATTTTATTATAAAATTCTATAATAAAATGAAAGTACTATTCGTAGTATGTAAAGAGAATGATAATTACCCAACAACTTATAATTCCAAAAAGGCTCCAGTATGGATGAAGAAACAATTGGATAATTTTCGTCGTTTTGTAGTCAAAGAAGATAAAGAAGTACCAAACGATGTAGCTATGGCTATGTATCTCGCCAACAAACATCCGTCAGATACATTTGAATGTTTAGACGGCCAAAAATTAACAAGCACCAACCAATTAGATTCATATGATGCGGTATTTGTTATATGTGATCCAACTGAGGTATTTAACTGTCAAATAAGTTCCAGAAAACCAACATGTCCCAGAGAAACTAAGGCATTTCTAAACGCCTTACAAAAAACCAAGGCTTTTGTATTCCCCTACCCAGAGTTTCACGCTTACATTCTAGAAAAACCAAGATATTACGCTGATTTGGAACGTGCTAATCTACCAGTCGTTCCTTTTATGTTATACAAACCTGAACAAGTATTAAACAACATTGACAACTTTAGAAGAAAAGTTGAAGAAAAAGGATGGGAAGGTGTTATTATCAAACCTACATATGCTGGTTATTCAATAGGTATCAAGGTTTTCAGTGATTTTAAGAAGACAACAAACAATATGATTAAGAAACAGTTTGAAAAACTCGCAAAATTACAATTTCCCAGTGTTACAGTGGCAGAGTTTGTTCCATCGTTTGGGAAACATTTTGAGATTAGAACATATTGGATTAATGAAAAATACGCTTACAGTGTTGCCACCCTAACAAAAAAGGTTGGTAAAGAAGGTGGTTTAGATGTAGATGATGAGACTACATTCAAGTCAGAAGGTGGTAAATTGTCTAATAAATTGAAAGAAGAACTCATAGACCTTGGTTCTGATGTGATTAAAGCTTTACCACAATATCCATATCCACAACCATTTATGCGTATAGATTTCGGTTGCTGTATTCCACATGGTAATGGTTGCGCCCAACACTATTTCATTAACGAGGTAGAAACCTTGGCAGCTAATATGCTCGCATCTGAAACAAAATATCCAGTTGTTGAGAAGACTGCTGATGCTCTTTACCAACTATTAGTTAATCATCTTCCACAAAAAACATCACCACCATTTCGTCCTTCCACATTCGTATCTACGAAAAATTACTGTAAAAAATTGGTTGGTGATAAGGATAATGAATATACATCCACAAAGAAACCTAAAAGAAGGAGGAAGACAACCAAGAAGAGGAGGAAGTCAACCAAGAAGAGGAGAAAGTCTTCCAAGAAGAGGAGAAAGTCCTCTAAGAAGAGGAGAAAGTCTTCCAAGAAGAGGAGGAAGTCTTCTAAGAAGAGGAGGAAGTCTTCTAAGAAGAGGAGGAAGTCTTCCAAGAAGAGGAGGAAGTCTTCTAAGAAGAGGAGGAAATCGTCTAAGAAGAGGAGGAAATCGTCTAAGAAGAGGAGGAAATCAAAAAGACGATAAATTTTATGGTATAATTATAAATTAGAATGAATCGGGTAGTATTTTGTTTGGGTATTTTAGTAGTTATAGCAATACTGTCCGGACTAATTTATAATAACATTGATAATTATGATAATACATATAAACCTAAACATCCAGAACTATATAAATCTATATTTTCTGATAAATGGTTGGACCCTAGATGTATTAAAATGTTGGAAGAGCTTGACGAAGGTATTCCATTGGATAAAGTAGAACATTTAAGAAAAGAAGGGGATGGAGTATATTCATTTCCATGTGTTAATAAAGATTTTGCTAAAAAGTTGTTGGAGGAAGTAAAACATTACGAGGGTTCTGGTCAAGAGATTCGTCGTCCTAATTCTATGAATAATTATGGTGTAATACTTAATGAAATAGGTATGAAGCCATTTATGGATTCTCTTCAGGGTAGGGTTGTTTCTACACCAGCTAAAGTATTGTTTCCTGATGTAGGTAATGAGTTGGATGGACATCATACTTTTACGGTTAGATATAAAGCCGGTGAGGATAGAAGTTTGGATATGCATACCGATGATTCTGATGTTACGTTTAATTTATGTTTGGGTGATAAGTTCAAGGGTTGTAAATTACAATTTTGCGGTGATATATCTAAGCATAATCATCGTAAGCATTCATTGACATATTATCATGAAATTGGAAGGGCTGTAATGCATTTAGGTAGTCGTAGGCATGGTGCTGATGATATTGAAGAGGGTGTAAGGACTAATTTGATAATGTGGTCTTACAATCCAAAGTTTAGGAAGACACGAAAGCAGAGGAGTGAGAGGGAAAGTTCTCCTCCAGATTTATTGTGTTTAAGTTGGACACATGATAGGGATTACAATGAGCAATTAGAGAGATTAACTGGTAAAAGAGATTCTAGGCCATCATCTCCTAAAGCATGGTGTCCAAAACCAGGGACTGAATATATCAGCTGATACTACAAGAGTCTTCTAGAATAGCTAAAAATCCAATACAGTTAGGACATCTATAGTAATTTGCTGTAGTAGGAGTACTTATTTTTTTACGTTCAAATGGTTTCCCACATCTACGACATATTGCTGGTAAAACTTCTGGTTCCACTGATATAATAGATTCGTCTAAATTGACTTCAATCATTTTTGCTTCGGGTAGATTTGTATCCATTTATTAAGATATTGTTATATTTTATAACAATATTAAATTTAGAATAGACCAAACAATGTTCCTATAATTAGGAGTAGTATTACACTGATTCCTATACCTGCTAGGACTGATTTCTCAATACTTGAATTATCTGTAAAATTTGTTGCTAAAGCTTTCATATTACTCATGATGTTTGTTAAATTGTCTCCAACTTTTTCTGCTAATTTGGGTCCAGGTCCTCCCTTGGGTTTTGGTCCTCCCTTGGGTCCAGGTCCTCCCTTGGGTTTTGGTCCCCCCTTGGGTTTTGGTCCCCCCTTGGGTTTTGGTGGTGGAGGAGAATCATTCATATCACTATCTGTTCTAGTTTTAGTGTTATTATCACCATCATTAGGACATGGCTTTCCATCGGGTAGGGGGTTTTTAGGACAGAATTTATTACACTCTGTTAAACCATTTGATGTTCCTTCGTAAACTTTACCAGTAAAAATTTTCGCGTCTTTATTTTGTTCTTTTTCCACATTTTTATCTAAAATATATGAACATTGCGTACATTCTGGTCTGTCGTTTCTACAGATAAAAGATATTGTATCTTTGATTTCTTGATTATCACCATTGTTATTACCAGATTGATTATTATTACCTTGGTTATTTCCTCTTCCAGACATTTATATTAATTAAAGATAATTCTGGTAATTATATTTTTAATTAAAAGACTTACCACCTATTAAAAAATGAAACGCCTATTGCCGGTATCTTACCATACTCGTTCTAAGAAACCAAGGATTGATGATATAGTATCTATCAAACCTATTATGGTTTCTGCTACACATATACACAATTATATGATAAATGACACTCTTGTTGATTGGTTAAAATTACGTACTACACCTGTAAAACGTACGATAACAAGGGCAAGTCCAAAACAAAACTTATCTTTTGATAAATTTATCAAGGGAAAAGGTATTAACTTTGAAAATAAAGTTATTGAATATATGAAAAACAGAGAATTACCCATAGTCACTATATCTAACTATATAACAGATGAAGATTGTAAGAAAACAATCTCCGCTATGAAATCTGGTATTCCCATAATACATTCGGCCCCTGTTAAGAATATGTATAACAATACAAACGGTATAATTGATCTATTGGTTCGGAGTGATTATCTTAAAATTTTGATAGACGTTCCTCCACTTGATACTATAACTGAGAATACTCCAGCTCCCAAATTAAGTGGAAAATATCATTATGTAGTTGTAGATATTAAATTTTCTACATTACCCCTTCGTTCAGATGGTATACACTTGTGTAATTCTGGTCATTACCCTGCTTACAAAGCTCAGACATTGATTTATACTCAAGCTGTTGGTAGAATCCAAGGATATACAGCACCCTATGCTTTTATATTGGGAAGGCGTTGGTATTATACAAAGAAAGATGTAATTTATCGGAATTACACTTGTTTTAATCGTTTGGGTAAGATTGATTTTAATGGTGTAGATAAAATATATAAAGAATCTACAAAGAATGCTATTAAATGGGTGAGAGATGTAAAGGAAAATGGTTTAGAATGGTCTATAAATCCTCCCTCCCGTCCTGAATTGTATCCTAACATGTGTGTTGATTCTGGGCGATGGAATATTGAGAAAAAGAAGATTGCTGATAATATTGGGGAGATTACTAATATTTGGAATGTTGGTGTTAAGAATAGGGAAAAAGCTTTATTGAATGATATAGTTTCTTGGAAAGATGATAGATGTACTGCTAAAAATATAGGTATTACTGGAGTAAGAAGCGAAATTATAGATAAGATATTATCTATCAATCGTCAAGATGTTGATAAAATATGGCCAAAACGTATTAAGACTAATTTTGGTGATTGGAAAACCCAAGGTAATGAGGTTTTTGTTGATTTTGAGACATTAGCTGATATATTTTCAAGTTTTGAAGACTTGCCTAATCAATATTCGTCAGACATGATTTTTATGATTGGTGTAGGTTGGCAAGAAGAGGGGGAGTGGAAATATAAGAATTTTATATCTGAAAAAACAACTTACAATGATGAATATCTTATTATGAATCAATTTATAGAATTTCTAAAAGAGCGTGGCAATCCTACTATTAATTATTGGTGTGCTGAAACACGTTTCTGGAATATAGCGGAGTGTAGGCAGTTTGATATTGCGAACCAGATTGGAGATTACGAAAGAAAAGATATAATCTCTGATAATTGGAAGAATTTGAAGTGGAGGGATATGTATAATATTTTTATGGAAGAGCCCATAGTGATTAAAGGTTCTTTCAAGTTTGGACTTAAATCTATAGCAAAAGCTATGCAAAAGCATGGTATGATTAGTACAGTAATGGATAGTAAGTGTAGTTCTGGGATGACGGCGATGGTAAATGCTTATGAATGTTATAATACTGAAGATGAACCTTCTACTTGTGATGTTATGAAAGATATAGTAAAATATAATGAATATGATTGTAAGGTTTTGTGGGAAATTCTAATATATTTACGGAATAATCATTGTTAAATTATTATATTATACTATAATATAATAAAAATGGTAGATATAACTCGTAGTAGTATAATTAAGATATTGTACCAGATGATGTATGATATACACCAGATATTTATCAATTATGGTATTAAATATTGGGTAATTCAAGATACTTTACTTGGTTCTGTAAAATACACTGGTATGGTTCCAACGAGTGATGGTCTTTTTATTGCTATATTATCTAAGGATAGCAGTAAATTGTCTAAAATTAAACTTTATTTGAATAAATGTGGTTATTCTATAGGTAAAACAAAGATTGGTTATCAGATTTGTAAGAAACAGAGGGATTTTCCTAGTGTGTTGGTTGTGCCTTATAAGAAAGATGGTAATAATCTTGTAGCTAGTCTTAAGAAGATTAGGGATTTAATTCCTCAATCTTCGTTTGAACATAAGTATGTTTTCCCTTTAGTTGAATACGAGTTTGGCAATTTTAATGTGTTGGGACCTAACAATCCTACAAAATATCTAAAAAATATGTATAAAAAAGTTAACCTAAAAGTTTTTCAAAAACCGGCTGAGCCTTTTGATAAAACAATAGTGCGTAAATGTGTAAAGCTTTGTTTGGAGAAGTCTGTGAGTAAAAGTCCAACCTATTGGAAACTAAAACCTACCAAGAACTGTGATACACGAGTTTGTTATAAAAATTTTGATGTTAAGATGGGTGTATATGTAGTAAATTGTGCTATACATAAAGCCAGATATGAAAAGTTTAAGAAATATGCGGCTATAGCGGATGTAAAGGCCTGTCGTGTCCCTTGTGTTTTGGGAGTTAAGTTTAATCATGAAGTTATGTGTAATATGATAAAAAATAAGATAGTCGCAAAGAATTGTGTTATGACTACTATAGAGATATCTATTAATATGTCTCATTACAATTGTTGGCAGAAGTTGATTAATTCTTGTCAAAAGTATGCTTTAATCTTGGAAGATGATGTTGAGTTGAAGAAGGATTTTATTCCGAGGGTGAATAAGTTGATGGCAGCTTTGGAAGATAATGGTATAGATTTTTCTGTGTTTCATTTATGGAATGGTAATTGGGCGGATACTGATAAAAAGTATAAGAAAGTTTTAAAAGTTGGTGATATGGAGATAGTTCAGGAGGGTGATTATTATAACGCTGGGGCTGTTGCGTATATAATGTCAAGACGGTACGCAGAATATTTGATGAAGCGTTTCTTTCCTATAAAACGACCTCAGGATATGATGATGGGTGATTATTACAAATACGGCAAACATCTTTCATTAAGAATGAAGTACAGAGAGAAAGATGGGTGTTATTTGTCGCCTTTGTTGGATATGGAATGTGGTGGTGATTTTGGAACGGGTATTCAAACGACTCAGGAGCATACGGCTCCAAGTGTTGGTGATAGATGGTCTTGTAATAAATGTTAGGTATTTTAACACTTTGTTAGTGTTAAAATAATACCCCGGGCGGGACTCGAACCCGCAACCTCCGGATTAGAAGTCCGACGCGCTATCCAATTGCGCCACCGGGGCTTGTTATATATAATAATCATTATTTTAAATAGTTATTTCTCTGCGAATATTTCGCATTTAATCAGCATTGCGTTGAGTTCTTGGATGACGAGTTTGCTGACATATGATATATTTACTTTACAGACGTTATCACTCTTACATGCCTTACAACTGTATGTTGTTGTGGCGAAATTGTGGCAATCTTTACATATCAGGATTTGGTATGGATCAGATTGGTCGTTTAGTCGTTCCTTTAGGAATCTTGATGCTCCATGAGAAATCATACAATCTCTTTCCATTTCTCCAAAGCGAAGACCACCCTCACGACTTCTACCTTCAAGTGGTTGTCTGGTAAGTGTTGCGTTCGGACCGTATGCACGAGCATGAATCTTATCACTGACCAGATGCTTTAGTCGTTGGTAATAAGTTGGTCCTATGAATACATTACCCATAATTTCTCCTGTCATACCATTATAGAGAGTTTCTTTTCCAGTTCTTTCAAAGTCATTCATTCCAAGTCTATCACATAGTTTGTCGGCTATATTTACGCTTGAATCAGTAAAAGGTGTAGAATCACCAAATGTTCCATCCATACAACAAGACTTACCAAGGACACTTTCCATCAATTGATTAATGGTCATGCGACTTGGGATAGCATGAGGATTCATAATAATATCTGGAATAATACCTGATGCGGTCCAAGGCATATCTTCTTGACGGTAAACCATTCCTAGGGTTCCTTTTTGTGCGGCACGACTGGCAAACTTGTCTCCAACTTCTGGAATACGTAGTGTTCTAATTACAACTTTAACTAGTTTATAACCGTTTGGAGTTGTAGATACGAAAATCCTGTCAATATAACCATCCTCACCTTTCTTAATAACCAAACTAGCATCAGAAAGTTCTTCTATACCGGATTTATTACTATGAACCAATACTTTACCAATAATAACATCACCAGTTTCAACCCATACAGCCCCACCACCGCAAGTTTTGCCATTCCCATCTACATAGGTAGGATGACGAAGCCTAACGATTCCGTTTTCATCAAGCAAGCTATAATTAGCATCCTTGCGTTGTTTATCAAGAGGCGGACAACCAATCTTCTCAATGTTATAAGTTCCTTGTTTCTTTTCCTCCTCACAATGTGTTCTATAGGTAGTCGCCCAAAATAATCCACGTTGAATAGCGCTATGATTGATAATTACAGAATCCTCTTGATTAAATCCTGTATAACAAGCAATAGCAACCATACAGTTAATACCAGATGGCATATCGCTGAATCCCATCATGTTTGCTGACTTGGTGCTGACAATTGGTTTTTGTGGATAAGTGAGGACATGGGTGACAGTGTCTGCCCTGATTAGATGGGATAATGCGAAAATGCTCATTGCTTGTTTTCCCATAGCTGCTTGATAACAATTACGAGGAGATTGGGAGTGGTCTGGAAAGGGAATGATTGAAGCCATTACACCGAGCATCATTGCTGGGGCGATTTCGCAGTAATCGTTGTGGTATTTATCAAGTTCCTTAGGGTTAAATGCTACCACAGAGTTGTTAATTTCGTTATTATCAACGTAAGTGATATAATTTTTCTGGACGAGTTCATCCCATACAACACCATCAGATTCTTTAATCTTAAGTTTCCCATCTTCTGTGGTGAAAACTGGTCTCAGTAGACGTCCCTCGTCTGAAAAAATATTAATTTCTTCATCAACCTCATCATAACTTAATGATACATCGTATGGTAGCATATTAACAGAACGAATACCTTTAATTTCATCCATAAAATCAAATGGTTCCGTAGTAATACCAAGAAATAAACCATTACAGAATATTTTTGTGACATTATTCATATCCTCTACATCATCTAATAGTGTAATATTCTCACAATTTTCTATCACTTCCTTAACCAGAACAGCCGAGAACTTCTCAGAAATTTTTGTTAGCAAGGATAAGTTAAGCACAATACCAATAGATTGTCCCTCTGGAGTTTCTGCTGGACACAAGAACATAATCTGAGATGGATGAATCTGGCGAATCTTTGAGTTCTTTGATTCCTTACCAATAGATATAGTAACACGACGAAGATTTGAAAGTGTAGCACCATAAGACAACCTAGAAAGAACTTGTGATACACCAGTACGGATGTAATTATTCTTTGGAATACCCCAGTTTCCAGTCCCGAAACAATGTTTCAAGCCGTTTGTAATAATCGGAAGACGACTAATGATAGACATGGCATCTGGTGTCTGTTTCTTTTTCTCAATACTTGAAACAATCGCCATACAATACTTCTTGAACAATTGTCTAAACAACTCATAACACAAAACTCCAGCAGACTCTACACGCTTATTAACATAATCATCCCTATCATCTTCTTTTCTCAAGCCGATATTAGTTGATAGTAATTTATTGACAATATAACCCAAGAAATATGCGATTTCTTTTATTGTCACAGTTATTCCCATATGAGGAAACAATTCGTTCTCTACAACCTGTAGAGCATAAGTGCGATATTCTGTCTCCTTAATAGTGTGAATAGAATGCTGTCCAATATATTCTAAAGCTTTATTTCTGGTCATTTTGTTTTTCCACGGAACTTGTTCTTCCTCGGTCAAGTCATCCCAAAGTTTTTCAATCTCACTTTGAATACTTTTCGCTGGAAAATTATCATTGATTAGTTCTTGTTTTGTTGTCTCATAAAAAAGGGGGAAACCGTTAGACTGTTCTACACAAAAGAAGGAATCCCTATCAATCAGTTTAATATACTTGTCAATCTTAGGAGACGATAGAGCAATCAGATTCTTGATATCTTCTTGTTCATAGAAACATAGAGCTTTGAAAACAACACCAATTGGTATGTTCTCTTTGATGTATGGTAGAGAAAAAACAAGTGTCCTATCATCGTTACCAATCATTGCCTTGAGGAGTGCGGAATGACCGGTTTCCTCAGACATGCTTCTGATTTCAGTAATAAACTTAAACTTTTCTCCACTTTTCTGTTCAAATACTTTGGGGACATTATATACACTACGAAGCTGAGGAATCAAAACACGTTCTTTACCCTTAACAATAAAATACCCACCTTCATCATACTCACACTCGCCAGCCTTAATTCTCTCTGACTTCGTCATGTTTGTGAGATAACACTTGTTGCTTCTCAACATAATCGGAATTCTACCAATAACCACCCTAAGATGTTTCTCAATCTCTGGTTCTTCATCCTTAACTTCTAACTTAGTTGTGACAGATACATATATAGGAGCATCATACGTAAGATCCCTACGCCTTGCTTCAGACGGATAGAAAGACCTTAATGTCCTGTCTTCCTCAATAACCGTAGGGGAAGGAATAAATACGTCGCTGAATTCTATAGTATAATTCTGGTAAAAAATATCTTCGTCTTTAGATTTTGAACTGATTACAATAGGTGGTCCACCTGTCACAATTTTTGATATGCCTTCATTGATTAAGTTATTAAAGGATTCTGTCTGATGATGGACAAAGCCCTTAGTTTCAAAGTTATTCTTGAGAATATCCCAGCAGTATTGTTCTGATACCATGATAAGGTTTAGTCTGTATTTTTTAGTATTTTTGTCGTAGAATTTCATTTTCATAAATGAAATTCTTTTTTCTTAGTTAAAATTTATAGTAAATTATCACATCTTAGACAAGTATAATCTTTCTGGCAACAAACTGGATTACCTTCGTGCCAATAAACATTACAATTTGAAGTATCTTTCCACCAATCTAACAGTTTGTTCGCATCGGGTTTTTGTCGCATAAATTCAGGAACTAAGTTCACACTTACTCCACAACCTTCAAGACCATCTTCGCATGTAAGACCTGGTATTGCGCCTGGTGGTCTAATGTGGTTAGTACCAGGTAAATCACCACTGGAAGGATTGTTGGCAGCATCACGAGCTCCTGCGGCTCCGACCTGCGCCTCTCCATTAAGACCGAACCAAGATGCCAAAAGCGCAGCACGTCTTGTTTTTTGCGCTGCTGATAACACTCCCCCAACCTCGTCGGCTGCTAACGCCGCACCTATAGCAAAACCTCCAACAGACGCCGCCACAACTGCTCCGGCATCACACCAAGGATTTTTAGCACATTTTATAACATCTTCTCCAGGAATATCAGCAAACTCATATTCAGGTAGGGCTGCAGCCGTCTCTATATTTTCATTTACAGCAAAGGAATTTTGGCATACAGGATTATCCGAGGTTAATATACCTGGATGTCCAGGTTGGTTTTCACAAAAATTGAGTTTAACTCCTCCATCTGCATCTACATTACATCTTTTAGTAGTTGGGTTTCTATCACATGATACTCGTGTCCTACAATATTTGTTATCTTTGTCTGATAATTCATCAATAAAAATTGGAGTCCCATCACCATCAACATTACCACGAAGACCAAAAATAGGAACAGGGCCATAACATCTTCCCGCTTCTTGACCATCCATTACATCAAAACTATCGTCGTTAGAACAAAAATTTCCACTTCCTGTTTTACAAAAAACAGGTTCGTTCCTAAAAGTATAATTTGATACAATATTTTCACATGTAAGACCAGGTCTTAATTTTCTCTTATCAACCTCCGAACATTTAAGTGTTGTTGTATATTGTCTCTGATTATTTTTACACTCAGGACCACTAAGAGGAGAACTCCAGTAATAAATCTCCGAGAGATCTTCTACTACACCATCTCCATCTTGATCAAAATCTACAGAAGTATTACATTGTGTTTCTGTTAATTTAACATAATCTTTGTTAAAATCCTCATCGGTATCTCCCTCTCCAGGATATGCTTGATGACATATTGGTAATCCTTTAACACCCGAAACACCGATAATATCATTATTCACACATTCTGCTCTACATGTGTTTTGGGTAGGAGCTTGAACTGGATTGGTGCCTCCGGCACAGGATTTTATTTGTGTAATTTCTTCAGCAGTACAACTGTGTCGGGGAGAGTTTATTTTTGTAAAACCCGCACACTGTTGGTCTACCGGACAAAAGGCATTGCCAGAACGAGGTGTTGGATTGCTTAGAACATTTATAGATCTTCCAGCAGGTATACAAGACGTCGCCATTAATTTATTGCCTATAGGACTATTTAACAGCGTTTTATTGGAATCTGTGGCATTATTTTTATAAGCGGCAAGACAATTATAACAACCCATAGCATCTTGTTGGGTTAAACAATGTCTTAAATAATGGTCATTTTTAAAACCATCATAAGTCGAATCCGCAATTTCTTGAGTTACACGATCAACACTAAGCGGCATATATTTTATTAGATATTAACAAAATTTAATTTTGAATTTATATGAATATTTATAGAACATTTAATAATAGTATGGACGACCTACTTAATGAACTAGAAGAAAACTATCCAGAAATTACCAACTTTACCATGGGACCCGAAACATATGATTTAATATCTAAAAACATCCAAAAACCTGTGATATACACCGACGGTTCTTGTCTTAGAAATCCAGGACCAGGAGGGTGGTGCGGATGTGTATTGTATCCTGGTGAAGACCGTGAATGGATAATAGTTGGTGGTGAGGAAGAGACGACTAACAACCGTATGGAACTTACAGCTGTTATAGAGGCCTTAGGTTTTGTAGATAAGGAGTGTATTATTTACACAGATAGTCAATGGACTTTAAAGTGTGCTAAAGGCGAGTGGAAACGTAAAGTAAATTTAGATTTGTGGAAGAAGTTTGATGAGGTTAGTGAGGGTAAGACTATTGATTGGAATTGGGTAAAAGCTCACAACGGAGATGAATATAATGAACTTGTTGATAAATTAGCAAGAGAAGAAGCAAAAAACATTAAAAATATGAAAATTTAAAATGTTGGGAGTAAATAAAAATGTCTGAATACTCCGGAAGTCAAGTTTCGGGCGGTGCGTGTGCCTACGCGTCGCTCGGTAGATACAATAATCAGGGTGCGGCCGGCCTCATGGGCACTCCACCAATTCCTTCGTCCACCACCACTGGTATGTACGTTGTTCCAGCGTACGGTATGCCAGGCTATGATGCGCTAACCCATGGTAACGCTCAACCAAGCTGCAGTGGTTTCTTCAACATTACTAACGCTTACGGTGCCAATGCGGGCAACTGCAACCAACAATACGTTAGAAGCATGTGCAACTAAATTATTTAACTTTATAATACGATAAAAACGTATTATA
>MDTC01076421.1_pt1 | contig 16023 bp, 8 predicted proteins | sample 811181 | NCBI WGS metagenome assembly MDTC01 (sample SAMN05326644, study PRJNA326480) | marine metagenome | isolation source: seawater | place: Pacific Ocean: North | collected 2011
AAAGAAAAACTGCAAAAGAATTAATAGAAGAATCAAAAAAGAAAAGATTATCAAAAAAGAAAAGATTATCAAAAAAGAAAAGATTATCAAAAAAACCATCAAAAGCAAAATCAGTTTCCCAGTTATCTGACATTGAATCTTTTGATAGTATGTCTTTGGGTGAATCAAAAACGAGAAAATCAAAAAAATTACCCATTAAAGCACCTAGACGGCTTCCAAAATTAAAAGAAAAGCCAAAAACACCATCACTTAAAAGTAAATCTCGAAAGGAAAAAACTAAAAAGAAAAGTAATAATAGTATACCAAAACCACCACAAGCAGTTGCCAAGCCACCAACTCCTCCTAAGGAAAAATCTAAAACAAAATCAAATGATTCTTCTGTGTCAGTTGATAGTAATATATCAATGTCAGATTATGAATTATCTGAAGAAGACATTGACGATGTACCTCAAGAAGAATCTAAGAAATCACCATTAAAGGCTATTTCACCTAAAGAAATAAAAAGTGTTAATTCCGATGATGAAGATTCAGAAGAATTTGAAGAAATTGATTCAGAAGATGATTTCGATGATTTTGAACCACTAAAAGAATCCAAAACTTTAAAGAAAGCCGAAAATAAATTAGTAGCAGAAAATTCGGAGGATACAGATTTCTCAGACATTTCACTGGAATCACTTTCTGGGGGAGCTAAATTAAAAACAAAAACAACAAATAATAAACTTTCCGGACATGAACATTATTTTAGAAAACGATTGAGAAATAGACAACCTGAATTATTTTTAGAAAGACAACAAGGTAAATTTTCTAGTTATACACGGTCGTGTCCATGGCAATTTAGAAAAATGCCCGTTATATTAACTGACGAAGAAAAGGCTTATATTGATAGTAAAGATGGAGATAATAAATCATACGATGAATACATATCATATAATTATAAAACAGATAGTAAACCATATCATTATATTTGTCCTAGATTTTGGTGTTTTTCGGATGAAGAAGGAAAAGCAAGAAGTTTATCAGTAAAACAAGTAAATGATGGTGAATGTGGTGGTTGGGATGCAGTGATACCCCACAACGCTAAAAAAATAACATCAGATAAATATCGTATTTTTGAATTTACAGATAAACGGTATCATAGAAAAGGAAATCCACATCACCCGCTTTCTTACAATACCCATTATCCAATATATCAAACAAATGCTCATCCAAAAAACTTCCCAGTTCCATGTTGTGCCGATACACCAACACAACAACAATATACTGGACCCGACACAAAAATACCTATTTATATCAAAACGGGCGATGATAAATTATCTTTTAATCTATCAGACCGATGTCAAAAAGACACTTGCAATATAAACGATAAAGTTTATATTTATGAATTAGATGTTCCAATGGTAGATAGAAACGGAAATGAAACATTTAAAACATACTATGCAAAACAAGCAAAAATAGTTGAATTTGTCGAAGATGATAAAGTAAAAGTAGTATTATTAGATAAAAGAAGAGGGTTAAATAAAGATTTTATTGTAGACATTGATAACCTATTTAATAAAAAACCTTTAAATAAAAAAAGTGTACAAGAAGATGGTAGAATGAAATTTGAAAACAATTATATATTTGATAATAAATTACCTTTAAAAAAGGATTTTAAAAATTGGACCGAAGAAGACTGGGTAAATTATGGGGAAAAGGTAGAAGGTAAAAAGATAGATTTAAGCAAATTTAAAGATTCAACAAATTATATAAAAAAAATACCATCTAATGCATTATGGAAAAAATTTTTAAAACACGATGAAAGGGGTGTAGGATTGAAAAAAGAAAGGAAGGTAAAAGAAGAAATAAGAACAAAACAACAAGATAACAAACCACTTCTTAGTTTCCCATTAGAGAAAAATCGCTTGGGATATTTATCATTGTCTTTACAGAAATTTTTACAATATAATACAGTACAATGTTATAAAGATGGTAATGAAGAAAAAAAAGAATTAAAGAAAAATTACCCATGCTTAATCAGACTGGGAATCGATAATAGGAAAAAAACTTCATTTTTATCTTGTATTGCAACGATATATGATGAATATACATTAAAGAAAAATATAACAGATGACCGTGAAACTCAACTTAAAAATATATCTTCGTCTAATAGTGAAAAACTTATTAAAATTATTAAGAAAAAAATAACTTTGGATATTTTCATTACTTTGCAAAATGGAAATTTGATTGATTTATTTTATAAAAAAAAAGAAATTCCAAATAGATACATTTTAAAATATAAAAGAACAAATATATATAAAAAAACTGTATTGAAAAAAATAAATAAATCAAAAGAATTTATGAAATATTTAATATTATCTTATGAAAATTTTGTTAAATACTTAAGCGATGATAATACAATTAATTATGAGTTTATATGGGATTTAATTTGCGAACCCACTAATAATAATGGAGTATTATTTAAATCGGGAATTAATTTAATTATATTGAAAAATTCAAAAGATGGAATTCTTGATAAAATTGAGCTAATATGTCCTAAGAAGAATTATTCTAAAAATATTTTTGATATATCTAGACCAACGGTTATATTATATTCAGAAGATGATATATATGAAGTAATTTCATCTGTAAAAAATATTTCAACAAAATTATTTAAGATAAATTCTTTTTTTATTCGTTCTTCGCCGATTAGAGAATTAATTTCTATGATTCAAAAAATAAAAAAATATATTAATAATAATTGTAAAAAAGTATCATATATAAAAAATGTTAAGTATAACATAACAGCCATGGATGCAGTAGATGAATTAAATAGAATAAATAACGAAGATAATATAACCATTTCTAATTTACTGCAAATCATTAATTTAAAATCCCAAGTTATTGGAATAGTATTTAATATTAAAACAGATTCCAGTAATGAAAAAATATTTATACCAACATATCCATCAAAAATAAATAAAGATTTGGAGTTCTCTTTTTTTAGTGATCCGACGTTTAATTTACCTTTACCAAGGTATGATGTTTTAAAAAATATTTTCTTAGAATTAAAAACAGCAAACACAGCATTAATGTTAAATTATATTTCATACATTGTAGAAGATTCAAAAATAGTAGGTATTATTACTGAAACAAACCAATTTATACCTATCAAACCATTAAGTGTAAGCGATATAACAGATTATGATTTAACAGACTTAGACGGGAATGACATAAATAAAATAGAATTTAATACGTATAATAATGATAATATTTACAACGAGTATAATTTAGATGATTTTCTTTTACTTAACGAAAAAAAAGATGAAACAAGAAAAATAGAAATTATCAATATCAAATTAGAATCTGTTTTCTACAAAACATTTTCAAATCTATTTAGGATAATTATTAATAAAAGCAATAAAAATATTGAGAAGAAAAAATTAATTGAAATTTTAGATAAGAGAGAAAATTATGTTGCTAAGTTAAAAGCCGTATATTTATATTTAAAAGAATTATTAGTATTGTATGTTGAATATTCAGAAGGAATTAATTTGGATGCATATGAAGATTTTTCACATCTTACAACTTGTATAAATAATACAAAAGATACGTGTACAATGTCAAAATGTTTGTGGAATGTTTCCACTTGTAAATTATTATTACCAAAAAATAATTTGTTAACAGGTGAGAAGAATGAAGAAGTATATACTGCGAGATTAGCAGATGAATTAGTGAGAAACTATAAAAAACGATTATATTTATTAGAAAAAAATCAATATATGGTACTTAAGGAATTGCCTTATAAAGTTTCCGATGATGAGATACTTATTTTAGAGGAACAGCTTTTTAATGAATATTTGGAAGATATAAAATACGTATCTAATAATAAATATTATAATATTAAAAATTCTTATCACAATGTATTACCCAACAATATTAATAAAGAATTAAAATATAATTTACAGGATTTATTGAATGAAGGTATAACACCAAAAGAATTAAGTGAAGAAAAAGTGAATGAATCAAAAGTTCTTAAAGAAAAAATAAAAAAAATGCGTAGTAAAAAAAGTAAAAGTATGGTAATTAAAAAAAAACAAGAAAGTAAAATAAAATTATAATTTTAATAGTTTAAATTAAAAATTATTAAAATAATACGAATCTATTTCTGATAATATCAGCAGTGCTTTGTTGTGGACTTCTCGGCAATTCTCTTGATGGTGTAAAAGGATTTGAAACATTTGGAGCAATTGGTGGTAGTCTAATAGGAGGTCTCTGTCTTGGTATTGGATGTCTTATAACAGGTCTTTCAATAACCGTATTTCTTCTATTTGCATTGTTTGTAGTATGTGTAGTATTTGTAGCTGTAGAATTACTTTCAATAAGTGGCGTATAGTTGTTTACTATATTATTTCTAACTCTTGTATTTGTAGATGGTATATAAATAGATTGTCTCCTTCTATGAAATGGCCCGCGCCTAAAAACAAAGGTATCACTTGGTGGATTGGGAAATATCTCTTCATCATCTGATTCACTTTCAATGGCTATCGATATTTGTCTATTAATTTCTCTCAGAGTATTTGAGATAGAAAAATTAGATGAAGCATCCATAAATACTGATTCATTGGATGAGCTTAATGAAACATTATTACTATTAGATGTTGTTAAATCACTTGAAGAATTTACATCACTTGATGTACTTTCACTATCTTCGCTCAAACCTCTACCTTCGTAAATGTTTTGTTCAATTTCTGATAGACGTATAAAATAGTTTTCATCGAAATCTTTATCAAAAAAAATTCTAATTTTATTTCGAAGAATTTTAAAATTTTTATCTTTTAATAATGGATTACATAAGAATTTATATTTTAAATATAATGTAATTAAATTTTCCATTCTTTTGATAATAATTTTTTTCTTTAAAACAGATAAACTTCTTTTTAAAAATATATAACCAATATCTACTCTGAATGTATGAAGCATTGTAAGTAAATATTCCATAAGGTCTAAATAAAAAGCATCTTTTGCATAGTTTTGTATAGCGTATTCCTGCAATTCCGGATAACACTTTTTTTTAAATTCATCCATTCTGAAAGAAGATTTAAAATAACTTAAAATAATTTCCGGTATAACATAATTTGTTTTATTAAAACTAAAAAAAATATTATATAAATTATGATTTTTAAATGGTATATTCGTATAAGGATTTTTTAATTCTTTTGGAATTGAAAACATATTTTCATTTGTCAGCAAAGCTATTTTCCAAAGATAAATCAAATCCATTATCCTAAATTTATAAATTGTTTTATTTTGATTTATTTTAACTATTTCATTTTCTTTATATTTATCTAAAGGATTAAAACGAAGGTCTTTGTCATAATCGTATTTTTTAAATATAGAAAATTGTATTTTTTTTGAAAATTTATTAAGAATATTAATAATGTTTTTTGCTCTAACATATAAATCGATGATTTCTTCTTTTTTTGTCTCGGTTAAACCAATATTATAATGAATTGCAAAATTAAAGAAACGAATATCAGAATAGTTTTTAAATGTATTTTTATAAATAATAAAAGATTCAGTATAAATATGTTGTTTAGAATTAGCTTCCAATGTATCCATAATTTGTTTGATAAGCATATAATATAATATAGTTTGATTAAAAAATAATAAAAATAATTATTTTATAAAATTATATTTATTAATAAAAATTATATATATACTTAATAAATTTATATAATTTTTAATTAGAAATCAATATTGTAATCATCCGGTGTAAATCCGGTATCTTTAATATTATTATCAAATTCACTCTCAATTTTAATACTATCTTTAGAGCAATAATCACTTGGATTTTCAATAGTTAAGAGATTATCAACATCTTCCTCTTTATTAAATTCTTTCTCGTTCATTTCGGATAGCTTCTTAATATTCAGCAATATTTGAAATGCACCCGTTCCATAATATCCTTCTTGACCAACCATAATATTGGATGATACCCCAGTCATAACATCCATTTCACCATGTCTGGCCGCCCTTAAGAACATTTCGGGTGTTTCTTCAAAACTAGCTTTTGCAATAGGACCAATATCATCATTATTAATGCCATGTCTAAACACCGAAACCATCTTTTTCGTAGCTGTTATCCTATCCGCCAACATAGTAAGATGATGCATGTCGATATAAGTTCCATCAAATCCAATAGCTTCTTCCAATTCATTTAGAATTGATTGTCTAGCTGCTTCTATTCCTAATGTTCTATATACTTCTTGAATATCATTTGTAATAGTATTTGCAGAATCTATTTCATCTTGAGCTAACATATCCTGTAGATTTGTTCCAATTGTATCTAATACCCAAACATCTCTAGCTTTATACTGACCATTTTCATAATGAAGCGAGTTCGCCAATTTACGGATAATAATTTTTGGAATGCCTTTAACACCACGCAGTATGATATTTTTAAGTAAGCTTTGTTGCATATTTTTAAGAAGATGAATTTCATCATTTTTATCAAGTGTTTTCTTTTTGTTATTTGATAGATTCACACCACGAATTCTGAATATTAGATTATCTTTATTGAAATCACTATACACGCATTGGATTTGTACTTTGGGACCATTACCACTATTTTTAATGGCGAAGTAAACATCATCCATTGAAATATTTTTATCTAACATATCCTCCTTAGATAACTCTAATCTAATAATCCATTTTGAAAATACATCATCACAATTAAATTCTGAGTCAATACCAGCATCTTTCATCATTTTTTCAAATTCAAGGTATTCTTCTAGAATTTCTTTATCTTCGGAAATATTTGTAGAATCAACCAATGGATCGAAGTAAATACTTACTGTTTTTGTTATATCATATAAATTTGTATATTCCAATTTATATTTTAGCTCTCTCGCTTTATTCAAATCTGTTTCCTCATTTTTATTAAGGCGGATTGTAATAGAAGGATTTTTTGGATTTTCCGAAAGAGATAGAATTTCTTCAATTCTAGGAACACCACGAGTGACATTTGATTTAGATGCTACACCAGCAAAATGAAAAGTATTAAGAGTCATTTGTGTTGTAGGCTCACCAATACTTTGCGCCGCTACTAGTCCAACCATTTCACCCGGATGAACAATAGCTTTCTTATAACTGTATTCAATTTTTTCTAGTAGTAATGAAATTGCTTTCTTATTGAATCTCTTTACAGTTAGTAAATGTTTGGGTGAAAGATAATAGTACCAAGCAATTTTAAATAACTTTGATGGTTTTGTATATTCATTAAATTCCAATCTGTTGTAATATTTATCAATCAAATTATATAATTCTAGTGGTGTTATGTCCACCATATTGTTTTTTGTTATGTAAAGATTATTTTGAATATTATATATCATTCTTTCAAATTGAATAGGGATATGTATCTTTGTATTAGAATCATAATTAAATACGTGTTTAATAATATCATCTCTACTAGAAACAACCATTTTAATAACAGCTTTTGTTTTGGCTTTCAAATCCTTTTTCTGTGCTCTGTATCGCTTTTTAGTATCAGCGTCAAAATTTGATAATTCAATAGATTGGCTCTTTCTATCATTAGGAATCTGGTAATGCATAAATATTTCTTCAAGAGACATTTTGATTGTGGGGAGATGAATGGTTTCAACCTTCATCGTATTAATGTTATCAGTTCCATAACTGAATTGAACAATTTTGTTTTTATTATTTCTTACTGTCATATCATAACGAACACTAAGATCTTCCAATGATTTAATTAATCTCCTTTGAATATAACCCGTAGAACTTGTTTTAACAGCTGTATCAATAAGACCAGTACGACCACCCATAGCATGAAAATAGAGTTCTTCCGGTGTAAGACCTTGAATAAATGAACTTTCTACAAATCCTCTTGCCTGAGCAGTATCATCAAATTTAGTATAGTGTGGAAGCGTCCTATCTTCAAAACCATATGGGATACGCTTTCCATCAACATTTTGTTGTCCTAGACAAGATATCATTTGCGCAATATTAATAGTGGAGCCCTTAGAACCGGCTTTCACCATAATAACAAATCTGTTTCCTTTATCTAAACTATTTCTCCCAATCTTACCAGCTTCTTCCTGTGCTTTATTAAGAATAGAATTAACCTTTGTTTCAAATTCAATCTGATTTGTTTTTCCAGAGTTATTTTCAAATACACCTAAATGCAATTGATTTAAAAGTTTAACTACTTCGGATTTTTTATTTGTCACAGCACTTGAAATTTGTTCATTTGTTTTAGAATCAGCAATAAGGTCGCTAATACCAACACTGTAAGAAGACAATTTCATATATTCAGTGACAATTGATTGAATATTATCAATAAAGTTAGAAGCATTCATATAGTTGTAGTCATTGAATATCGAACGTATGAGACCATTCATTTTACCCGATAATGTTCCTTTATCAATCTGACCTCTAATAAATTTACCATTAACTATTTCAATAACATTATTTGTAGTTTTCCTGTCTTCAGAATCGGAAAAACCGCTATTTTTGAAATTTGCATTAATAGGTGGGAGAATTTGAGACAATATTTCAAAACTTTTGATTCTGTCCTTTTTAAATAGAGACAAATCTACATTTTTATTATACATAAGAAGATTCATTGCTGTTCTCTTATCAAAATGTATGTCCTCTCTTGTAAATCTGTAGCATCCCAAAAGCGAATCTTGAAAAATACCAATAATAGATTGATGATTTGCTGGACTAATAATTTGATGCGGAACAGCAGCTAAATTTAACAATTCACATTGTGCTTGTTCCCCTTGTGGTCCATGCATATTCATTTCATCACCATCAAAATCAGCATTATAGGGCTTTGTATCACCAACATTCATGCGAAATGTATTCCCCTTTTTCATAACTTTAACAACGTGGCACATCATTGACATTCTATGAAGACTTGGTTGCCTATTAAATAATACAGGATCACCATCCATAAGATGACGATGGACTATATCGCCTTCATAAAGTTCTAGTGTGTTGCGGTCAACATATCTCAGTGAAATACTCTCGCCACCTTTTCTTTCCAATATGTTAGCACCAGGATATTCATCTGGACCATTCAAAACAAGCTTGAGTAAAAACAACTTATTTCGTTCGTTTACAGTATTTGGAAATGTAATGTTTTTAGCAATCTTTAGTGGAACTCCAAGTTCTCTAATACTGAGATTGGCATCGGGTGTAATAACAGAACGAGCTGAAAAGTCAACTCTTTTTCCTTGAAGATTACCTCTAACACGACCTGTTTTACCAACTAATCTTTCCTTAATAGATTTTAATGCTCTTCCAGAACGTTGTGCAACAGAAGCAACACCAGGAATTTTATTATCTACCATAGTAGCTACATAGTATTGAAGAACTGTTGCCCAATCTTCAATAACTTTAGAATCAGCTCCTTGCTGAATTTTATCTTGAAGAGTTGTATTAGCTTTAATAATATTAACAATAATATGCGAAATATCATCTTCACTTCTCTGTTGAGAATCGTGTTTTACAGATGGACGTACAGCTGGCGGTGGAACTGCTAGAACCTGGCATATGAACCATTCGGGTCTACACCAAACAGGACTAAATCCCATAAATATCATATCTTCATCACTGATTCTTTTCATAATTCTAAGAATACTTTCTGGACTAAGTTTTATGGTAGGTTTTTCCTTAACAACACCATTCGCATCTTGAATACCATCTATCTTTTCCCATTCAGCATAAATATCTGCTAAATCTTGTTTATATATTTTCTTCGGTTGTTTGATACCGCAACCATCTTCACAGTCTTCACCACAACGCTTAATTTTGTTAGCATGACTAAAAACAAAATCAAAACGCTTTTTAGGAGACCAATCCATAATAAAACTATATTTTTTCTTACTTATTTTACACTTACCGCATTTAATACAGACAGTTCTCAGAATTTTAATTAATGTATTTAAATATTGTATATAAAATACAGGTTTTGCCAACTCAATATGTCCAAAATAACCGGGTGTTTGCATATAGTCCAATCCATCTGTTGGGCAAATTAGTCCAGGCTCCAGAACACCCATCCTTGGATCGAACAAACCATTAATAACGGGTTTATTATTAATGTATGTATCTCGAGATGTTATTTCAGCAACACTACTTTTACGTATAGCATCGGGGCCTAAAACACTAAATTGTATACCTAAGATTTTTGATGCTTGCAAATTATTACTTTCATTTTTATATGACATCCTTATATTTATAATAGAATATAATGAAATTATTATTTTAAATCAATTTAAAAATATTTTTTTTTAAAAAACGAACAAAAATAAAAAAATTGATGTTGAAAAATAATATAAATATATTTTATAACATTTATAAAATGGAAAATTCAAATGATAATTCCCCTAAATCAATAAAGAAAGATAATACTTGCGAAAGCGATGTTATCAATAATGATTCAGAGGATGAACATAGTCATGATGATTATGATGAATCAGTAATTGAAGAAGAATATGATGATAATGACATGGATGATGATGAAGAGGATGAAGAAGAAGAAGAAGAAGAAGAAGAAGAAGAAGAAGAAGTTATAGATGAAGATAGCGATGAAGATTACGACCCCGAGGATGATGATTTTGAAGATACTATGGAAAATTACCAAGAATTCTTATATTCGTTATTTCCTTCAAAGTTTTTAAAGGAAAAAATTGTAGATGAGAATGCGAAGGTAAAGAATTTATCAAATGTACGTAAGAAAAAGAAAACGAATAAAAATGTTAAAAATAAAAGAAGTATAAGAAATAAGAAAAATATTAATAAATCAGTGGTAAAAAAGAAACTTAAAAAATCAGGTAAAAAAATTAATAAAGGTAAAAAAATTAATAAAGGTAAAAAGAAACGCCTTAAGAAAGCTTTTAAAGCTTTAAAGAAAAAAAATATGTTTCCATCAGATGAAGATGAAGAATTGGATGAACAGGATAATATTGATTTAAATAAAACAAAATTCAATATTATATATACATTTGCTGATGATAATTCTTATATGAATCAACATGATAACGAAGATGAGGATTATGAAGGAGATGAAACAACAAGTGAAGATGAAGATAGTGATATTGAAGAAATTAAAAATAAGTGTGTGGATGAAGTAACCGAGGAAGAATGGGAAAAAGTTATGCGCATAGAAGAAGAAAATATGATGAAAGAGGAGAAGAAAAAGAAAGAAATGATAGACAGTTTAGTAGCAGGTAATAGAATATTGGTTAAGAAACCATTTTGGAGTAAACCATATCCCGGTCTTATAAAAAAAATAGTATCTCGAAAAAAAGGAAAAAAAGAAAGAAGATATTTTACAATTAAATTAGATGACGAAGAATTTGAATTGTTAAAGAATATTCCCGAAGATTATTTATCTGAAATTAAGAAAAAGATAAAGAAAGAAAAAGTATCTATTGAAATAAAGGAACTCCTTGAATTAAAAGAAAAGGATAGTGAGGAATTTAATAAGAAGTTGGAAGAATATGAAGTAAAATTTAAAGCAGAAAAAAATGCAAAAAAAAAAAAAGAAAGATGCAAAACAAACATTAATTAATATCAAACGTTTAAAGAAACTTTTTAAAGAGAAATCTAATTCGAATGATTTCACATATTTTAAGAAAATGGATTTGGAAGACCAGAAAACAATACTTAGAAATCTTGTAGAAGTAAATAAATCAACTGATATTGATATGCCGTATAGACTAAAACTTATTAAATCTGATATCGAGCCATCTATTAAATCAGTAGCAATGAAAAAAGTAAAAATGTTAAACATGATGGACCCGTGCTCCGGCGAATACTATAAAAATAAACTTTGGGTTGATACATTTATGAGTATTCCATTTGGTGTTCACAACAGATTACCCGTTAAATATGATGATGGAATTGAAAAGTGTAGAGAATTTATGGAAAATGCGAAGGAAACATTGGATGGAGCTGTATACGGATTGAATGATGCAAAGATGCAAATAATGCAAATGATTGGTGGGTGGATTAGTAATCCAAATGCAGTTGGAACAGCCATTGCTATCCATGGTCCCATGGGAACAGGTAAGACAACACTTGTAAAAGAAGGAATTAGTAAAATTTTGAATCGACCATTTGCATTTATACCTCTGGGTGGAGCGACAGATAGTAGCTTTTTAGAAGGTCATTCTTACACATATGAGGGTAGTGTTTGGGGAAAGATAGTTGATGTTCTTATTCATAGTAAATGCATGAATCCTGTATTCTATTTTGATGAATTAGATAAAATTAGCGATACTCCAAAAGGTGAAGAGATAACAGGTATTCTTACCCATCTGACAGATACAACGCAAAATAGTCAATTTCATGATAAATATTTCTCAAATTTAGACTTCGATGTTAGTAAAGCATTATTTATATTTAGTTATAATCATGAAGAAAAGATTAATCCAATTTTAAAAGATAGAATGTATAGAATCAAAACAGATGGATATGATAAAAAAGATAAAAGGGTTATCGCTCAAAAATATCTCATTCCATCAGTCATGAAAAACATTAATTTTAAAGAAGGTGAAATTATTATTAAAGATGAAGTTATTGAACATATTTGCGAAAAATATACAAATGGGGAAAAAGGTGTTCGTAATTTGAAACGTTGTCTCGAGATTATTTATGGTAAGATAAATTTGTTTAGATTATTGAATTCAGATAGTAAACTATTTGATGGTGAAGTATCATTGAAGGTTGAATTTCCATATGAAGTCACTACTGAAATTGTTGATAAATTAATTAAAGAAAAAGAGAAACAAACAATACCATTTGGGATGTATATGTGATACTTTTAAAAAGTATATCAAAACTACTTTTAAAAATAAAAAAATATAAATATACAAAATTTATATTTTTTTACAAATAATTCTATCTTTAATGTTATGTGGAATCGTATAATTGTTCAATTCTAAGAATAAATGAAAAATCACTATTATTTAAATCAACAACTCTTCCAAATTCATCCAACAATTTTACGCGTAATTTCATAATATCTACTGGCCCAAAATAACTTCTTCGGAACTGATAATCAACATCACCGTTCGAGTAGTTAAATGAATCATAGTAATTATTAATTTTGGCAAAAATATTAATGTCATTGATTATTGAATTTTCGAATGGAGACATTAATGATTTAGAAAAGTTTTTATTAAAATCCTCAATAGAAAGAAATACATATCTTTTTCCAAATGTGTTTTGATAACAAGCTTCCGCACCAAAACCTTCTGAATTATCTGAAAATACTTTATCCATTGTTATATAATCGTCATCGTATGAATAATAACGCTTTCTATATCCAAGAATCCAACCCAAACCTAACTGTATAGATCGGTTTTCATCTTTACTATATGTCCAATCTATATTAAAAAAATATTCTAATCCAGCAGAAGCGGTTGTATCATCGTAAAGAAAACCATCGCGGACACCTCCTTCCTCACTATTACTCTTGGCTCGTTTGTCTCTGAAAAATGATATTTTCTTATTAGCTTCATCGTAATAACATGCAACCATTCTCAATTCTTTATTGTTTTCAGTTATCGCGGGAGAAAAAATATACTTATTTAAATAATCAACCAATGCAGTAGGTGTGAAATTACCATTTTTTATTTTAATAATATGCCTTTTTTCATTTTGCACAGTTCCACTTACTTTTTCATATGTTTCGATAGCAAATTCATTTGTTCCAGTTAAAGAAGAAAACGTATACATAGTATTAGGAATATCGGTATTTGTTAAAGTTATACTTGTGACATTTTTTAATGTTTCTGGCAAATCAATAATAAAGTCAGTAGAAGATTGTGAATAATAATTTTTACGAAAAAGAGTATCAATGCTTAACATTTTAGTGACTGTAATTTTCTTTAAAGGGTTGATTAGAGATTTAAATTCATCATTAATTTTTTTCTTAATAACAGGATTCTCTTCAGAAAAGACTTCATTTTTCTCTAAATTTGGCATAAAGTTTCCCTCCGTTAATTTATATTCATAATCATTTTCTAACATTTTCTTAAAAGCTTTATCAAGAAAATCTAAAATCAAATTTTTTTCAGTGTCGGGAATGCACTGTTCTGCTTTAACATTTGTTAACATTTTATTATAATTTTCATTTAATTCATTTTTATCAAAATCTTTTTCAATATCTAAATCAAACATTTCAAATAAATCTATTTTTGAGTAGTTGTCCAAATTATAATTTAAACCAGACATGATATATAAAAATACTATATTTTAAATTCTTATATTTTAATTTATCTTATTTTAATTTATCTTATTTTAATTTATCTTTAATATATACATAAAAATGAACATATTTAAATCAGATGATTCTAGAAAAACAGCTAAAGAACATATTTTTCAAAAAAGAAATTTAAATTTGTACTTAGATTTAAAAAATAATGATAAATTAAATCATACGGCATGTTTAAATGACAAGAAAATTAAAAAAATTACGAATCACAGTAGTCTTATAAATTTATCACATGGTTTTTATGATTACTTTCAAAATGGAAAATGTAGAGACATTTGTAATAATTATCTATCAACTGATTCCACCAACATGGAAGTATTTAGAAATAAAACAGAAAATTGTATTGAGAATAAAGGCGATAACAATAATGATATTTCCAATAATTATTCAGGCATGATATTAACACATAATATAGAAGCAAATTATCCCAATAGTTCGGTTCTAAATTCAAAAGAGACAAACAAAACAATGTATTCACATGTAGAAGAAATAGCCAACCCAACATTAACAGCAAAGAAACTTCTTAAAAAAACGAAATGTTTTGGATTAAAATCAAACAATATAGTTATAGAATAATTTAAAAATATTTAAAAATTTATTAATTATATCTAATAATGCTATCACAATTATTATTAAAGAAAAATGATTTAATAAATGAGAGAGTGAAACTTGAAAGAAAACTTAAATGTGTCTCCACCGAGATAAATAAAATACAATGTGGTATAAATAAATTATGTAAACATGAATGGGTTAGAGATTATATAGATAAACCATATGGAAATGGTAGTGATACTATTTATTATTGTTTATATTGTGAAACAATAAAAAACTAGAAAAAAATATAATTATTTTTAACATGATAACAACATGAAGTGCAATTTTTTTTAGATCTACAATCAATACATATACCGTTAATATCGAATCTATGGTTTCTACAATGAAATCGTGTTGAATTTTTCTTCCGTGTAAACATATCTCCACATTTTACACATTTGTATTTTTTGTATAAAAAATCTTCATAATTTGTTTTTTCATCTTTAATACAAATATTGCCCATATTAAAATTATTAATTAGTTTTTTAAATAATTTTAATTAAAAATTATTTTCACTAGACGAACGATTTCCTCCACGTGTAGCTAAATATTTCATCTGTTCATCTGTTACACATGCGCAACCACCATCGCCACTAACACTAGAATAATCGCAGCATTCGGGTTTAAATTTATTATTTGCCCAAAAATATTTTTGACCCGGCATCATTGGGTTAGTAGGCTGATTTTGAACGGTTCCCTTATTGTGTTTTGCACCATGTTGGGAAAAGTCATATTGATGTAATCCACCATCTACCGGTGCAGAATTATGGAAACCTTCTCTAGAACATGAACACAGCATTGTAGTTCCTATTAGAATACCAAGTACAACGCATAAGATAATAACTTCAATTCTAACTTTACTTCCTAAAAGTTTAACTTTTTTCATATTATACATAATTCATAGATAAAAATTATTAATCTTCCCAATCATAAAAAGTATATTCACCAATTGGGATATGGTGGTTTGATGTCACTAAACAACTCATCTCACTAACCCATGTTTCAGTTATATTAGCATCTTTAAAATCAGCAACTTTAATAAATTTGTTTGTTTTGGGGTCTTTAATTAGGTGTGTTCCAGTGACAAAAATATAATCATTTATTTCCTTACTGTATATTTTATAAAATTTGTCTTTTTCTTC
>MDTC01219691.1_pt1 | contig 16016 bp, 17 predicted proteins | sample 811181 | NCBI WGS metagenome assembly MDTC01 (sample SAMN05326644, study PRJNA326480) | marine metagenome | isolation source: seawater | place: Pacific Ocean: North | collected 2011
AGATTCCGCTAAAGCAATAGATGCGCCCATTCCAATTCCTCGACCAGCTCCAGTAACTAAAGCTCTTTTTCCATCCAATCTAAAACTTGGTAATTTAGGATAATTCATAGAAACTCCTATTCTGCCGCTGCATATGGCTGTATGTTTCTTCCACCATATCTTCTTACTCTTACATTGGCTTGTTCTCCATGACCAGCAAACCCTTCAAGGGCACAAAGTCTAGAACAATACTCACCGACTAATGCAGATGCTTCATCAGTTAAAACTTTTTGATAAGTACAAGTTTTAAGAAACTTACCCACCCATAGCCCACCAGTATATCTTGCAGCTGTTTTTGTAGGCAAAGTATGGTTTGTTCCTATAACCTTATCACCAAAAGCTACATTTGTCCTTGGGCCTAAAAATAAAGCTCCATAATTAGTCATATTTTTATGAAAATAATCAGGGTCTTTTGTCATAACTTGCACATGTTCAAAGGCTAAATCATCAGCCACCTTTACCATTTCATCAATATCATCGCAAACAATCACTTGCCCATACTCTTTCCAAGAATTTCTTGCTATTTCGGCAGTTGGTAAAATAGTCAACTGTCTTTCAATTTCATCAATTGTGTCTGATGCTAACTTTTTGGAATTTGTAAGCAATATTGCTGGACTAGTTGGACCATGCTCTGCTTGACCTAAAAGATCTATTGCACAAATCTCAGGGTCAGACGTGTTATCCGCTATTATTAGTGTTTCAGTTGGGCCTGCAAATAAATCTATACCAACTCTACCAAATAATTGGCGTTTAGCTTCGGCAACAAACATATTGCCTGGACCAACCAGCATATCTACTCCATTGATAGTTTCGGTTCCTATGGCCATTGCAGCTACAGCTTGAATGCCTCCAAGACACAAAATTTTATCAGCGCCTCCCATATGCATTGCTGCAACAATAGCAGGATGGGGCTCTCCTCCTTGTGGTGGTGCTGATGCTAAAATATTTTTAACACCAGCAACCTTTGCTGTTAAAACTGACATGTGTGCCGAAGCTACCATTGGATATTTTCCACCAGGAACATAACAGCCAACTGCATTCATGGGTATATTTTTATGCCCCAAAACTACACCTGGTAGAGTTTCAACTTCTAAATCTTTTATACATTCAAGCTGCTTTTGTGCAAAATTTCTAACTTGAGATTGAGCGAATTTTATATCATTTATATCTCTTTTAGATACTTTGCTAATTGCAGTATCTATTTCTTCTTGGCTTAAAATAAAGTTCTTCGGTGAGTAGTTATCAAATTTTATTGATAGTTCTCTAACTGCTTCATCTCCTCTTTTAGCCACATCTTGTAAAATTTTTTCAACTGTTTTTCTAACTTCTGCATCAGCTTCAATAATTTCGTTCTCAGATTTACCTTCTTTTAACCACTCTGCCATCAATTCCTCTTCAAGATTTTATTTAATTAATTATTAGATCCTATAATCTTTTTTAAATATATCAATTAAGAAATTTTACCATTCCAATAAATTAATGGTTTACTATTAACAGATCCATAAGATGTTACTTCACCTACCAAAATTTCATGATCTCCGCCTGGGTAATCATTCCATTTAAGACAATCAAACCAAGCAAGTGTATTAGATATTAAAGGAAATCCATTATGGCTTTTTGTCCAATTAACATTTTTAAATTTATTATCTACAGGTGATGCAAATAGATTACATAAGTCTAATTGTTCTTTAGATAAAATGTTAACTGCATATCCATCAGAATTTAAAAAAAACTTATAACTCGGTTGTTTTTTATCTATACTCCATAAAATAAGTGCAGGATTTAAAGATACAGATGTAAAACTATTTACTGTCATTCCAACTGGGTTTTTATTGTTATCAATAGTTGTTACAACGGCAATACCTGTGGAATACATACCTAAAGCTTTACGAAATTGCTTTTCATTATTAATTTTATTCATGATTAAATTTCTCGTTGTAAATATTAAAAATAAAAAAACATATTCAATAACATACTTCTATGTATTATATGTAATTATTTATTTATATGATTTATATCAGCTTACCTGATAAAGAGTTTTAAATGTCTGTGTCAATAAAACAATTAAAAGCATTTGTAGCAGTTGTTGAGGAGAATTCATTTAGTCTTGCAGCTAACAGACTAAATGCAACACAATCAGGCATGTCAATGTTAGTTCAAAATCTTGAATTAAGTATTGGTAAAAAATTAATCAATAGATCACCAGGCAATATGCTTTTGACGGAAAATGGAAAAACTTTTTATAAGTACGCTCTTGATATACTTAGCCTTATGGATAAGGCACTTATTGACGTTAAAACTGAAACCAAAGATCTATCTGGTACTTTTAATTGTGGTCTCATGCCTACTTTCACGAGATCTGCATTACCAACTACTTTATCAAAATTTCTTAATGATCATCCAAAAGTAAATGTAAAGGTAACAGAAGCTTATTCAGGCGTTTTAGAGGAAATGGTAAGATCTAACAAATTAGAATTTGCAATAGTCCCTTCTATTAAAAACCCAACAGGTTTAAAGGTTGAGTTTGTTTCAAGTGATTTAAACTTTTTAGTTACGAGTAAAAACTCATTATTTAAGCATTTAGAACCAATAATTTTATCTAATTTAGAAAAAATAAAGATTATTTTACCTGGCCCAGATAATTCAAGAAGGATAGCTCTTAACGAATATTTTTCTACGCATAATATAAAAATACAAAAAAATCTTGAAATGGATGGTATGATTGGAACTTTAGAAATGGTTGCTACAAGTGACTGGTGTGCAATTTTGCCAGCTGTTTTATGTGATTTAGATATATTAGGTAATTTTAGAACTTTGTCTCCATTAATTTCACCTAACCTTTTTACAGAATATGTATTAATAACGTCGGCTAGCAAACAATTAAGTCCATCAGCAAAATTATTTAGTATAAAAATTTGCAATGAAATAAAATCAATTTCCAAAAGAATGAAAGAAAAAGTTGTTTCACAATAAATCATTAAAGCTGATTTGTATTATTCTATTTTATGATTTGATAAGAAACTAACTAACCTTAAAGTAAAATAAATAAGAAAGAGGATAACGTGCTATCTCATTTAAAAAAGACACCTGAATATTTACAATCTATTGCAGCAATTTGGCTAATTTTAGTTGCATTAACTATTTTTGCTGAGGTTACCTTTCGAAATCTTGGTATTTTTTTAGGTGCTGATCAAATTGTTCAAAATTCAGTTCCTGCAATTGTTTTTCTTCAAGTACCTTTTGCGATTGCGTCAGGAACAATGTTGCGAACTACCTTAATATATGATTTTTTTAAAAATAAAGGTAAAAAAATAATAAACGTCATATCCTATTTAATTGGTATAATGTTGTTTCTAGGAATTGCAGTCGGTGGTTGGACCGATATGATTAAAGGCTGGGAGATAGGTGAATATCAAGGTATCGGTGCTATAGAATTTCCAGTTTATCCAATTAGGACTGTTATTATATTTTCGTCTATTATAGTAGTATTCATTTACATATCCTTAATTTTTAAATCATTTTTATCAAAAAATAAATAAACTCAGAAAAAGGAAATTACTTTGGGAATTGATTTAGATACATTAATGATTTTTACATTAATTGGTATGCTTTTAGCTATCTTTTCTGGTGTACATATTGCCTTAGCCTTAGGTGCAACAGCAATGATAGGCACTTATTTTATTTTTGAAGATATGTATATGGCGGCTAGTCAAGTAGGTGGAGCAGCTTATGAATTGATTAGAGATCATATTTTTATGACTATTCCATTATTCGTTTTAATGGGTGATTTTTTATCTCGAAGTGGTGCTGCTGGAGATTTGTACACATTGATAAATAAAGGATTAAAAGGTGTTCCTGGCAGGCTAGGAGTGGCCACTGTAACTGGAAATGCGGCTTTCGCAGCAGTTACAGGAACTTCTATAGCCTCTGCCGCAGCATTTTCAAGAATTGCTTGGCCAGAAATGAAAAAAGCTGGATATGATCAAAAACTTGCAGTTGGCTCCATTGCTGGAAGTGCTTGTTTGGGAATGTTGATACCACCAAGTGTCTTGTTAATTGTTTGGGGGATTATAACAGAAGACTCTATTGGAAAACTTTTTGTTGCCGGTGTAATACCAGGTATTATTTTATCACTAATGTTTGCATTTTATAATTTTTCAAAAGCCGTAATTGATCCAAAGTTAGCACCTGAGCCTGATAGTATTGGAGACACGACTTCTTTGACAAACAAACAGGTAATGTCTGGCATGTCAATTATTGGGTTAATATTTGTTGTACTAGGTGGAATTTGGGGAGGAATTTTTACTCCAACTGAAGCTGCAGGAATGGGAGCTTTAGCTAGTTTTTTAATAGCTATTTTTAAAGGAATGAGGTGGAATGGAATTGTAGAGTCCGTCATTGACGCTGGCAAAACATCTGCACCGATAATGATTTTACTTATAACAGCTGGTATGTATTCAAGGTTTTTATCATTATCTGATATTGACTCAGTTATCGTTGATGCAATGGCATCTGCTGGTTTGAACAGTTTTATGATATTGGTAATGATGGTTATCATTTGGCTTGTTTTAGGAATGTTATTAGATTCAATATCTATTATTTTATTAACCGTGCCGCTTTTTATTCTTCTTGCTGGTGATATGAATCCTTATGCTTTTGCAATATTTGGAATTTTAGCAATAGAAGCAGGTTTACTTACACCTCCATTTGGTCTTATAGTTTATACAGTCAAAGGCGTACTAGCTGCTGGGGGAGATAATGTATCACTGGGAACTATTTTTAAAGGTTCAATACCATATTGGATAATGATGCTAATTGTAATGTTATTAGTAGCATTCTTCCCTGAACTAGCTAGCTGGCCTACACAATTTGTTTAGTGAAAACATGGGGTTAAATACTAAACTTAACACTACCTAAGGAGGAATATATGATTAGGTATTTAAAAAAAGCAATACCACTTAGCATTGTGGCTACTGGTATTATTGCATCTGCATCAATGGCAGACACTTTTACATTAAGGGTTGGATCAGGTCACCCGTCAAAACCAACTGCTTATGTTACCAATATGGAAAAAGTTTTGGTTCCAAATATTAAAAAAAGAGTTGCTGCTGAAACTGGTCATAAAGTAAGAATTATTGAAGCTTATGCTGGAAAAATTGCAAAGGTTCATGAAACTTTAGAAGCAGTAGAAAAAGGACTTTTAGATATTGGTTCTTATTGTGTATGCTTTGAAACAGCAAAATTATTACCTTGGAATTTTGACTATTTTGTTCCTTTTACAACAACAAATTTAGAGACTAATTGGGCTGTTAAACATAAAATTCTTAAACAGTTTCCATATTTAACCAAAATGCTTGAAGATAAATACAACCAAAAATTCATTGCTATGCAAGGGTTTGATGATTATGGACTTGGGACTGTAAAACAGTGGCAAAAAGCAAGTGAATTAAAAGGGGTAAAAGTTATTGCTGCTGGACCTAACTTACCATGGGTGTCATTGTTTGGTTCTATTCCAGTAACATCTACCTTACCAACAATGTATAACGATCTAGCTACCGGTGTTGCAAAAGGTGTTATTATATTCCCTTCAGCTCACGCAGGTGGATTTAAATTTTACGAGCAAGCACCATATTGGAAAGTTATTGGATTTGGTGCTATGGCACAGACAATTACGACTATCAACCTTGATACTCTAAAAAAATTACCTCCAGAGGTAGCAAAAATTATAATGGAAGAAGCTCAAAATTATGAAAAAGCTGCTGTAAAGGATGGTCAGCAAAGATATCAAAAAGGTTTAACTGACTTGGTTAAATTGGGTAAGAAAAAAGGTATTAATGATGCTGTAACATATCTTCCTTTAGATCAACAAAAAATCTGGGCAGAAACAATTCAAGATTGGCCAAATTCAAGAGCAAAAGACATATCTAAAGATTATGACATTGATGGAGCTGCCTTAATGAATGCGTACATGAATGAAATGGAAAAGACAGGGCATAAATTTCCAGTTCGTTACAAAATTGGTGGATAATAAGTTTTCACATTAAACTTTTAAGAGACGATCGAAATCTCGTTCGTCTCTTTTTTTTAGGATTTTTATGAAAAAAGAAAAATTTCAATTATATTTTTCTACGCTTGTATCAGGAATATTTATTACAATGTTTATAAGTTCACTTGTTACTTATTTGGCATTGACCAATTTAACAATTTTCTTTGATGTATGGCCAAAAAACTGGTTTTATGCTTCTCTAGTAGCTTTTCCTGCTATTTTGTTTGTAAGACCATTAGCAATAAAAATAACAAACAAAATATCTAAGTTTATATATAAGTAATTTATTCAAAAATCGCTACAACTCTTACAAAGCCTGCTGAACCTTTCCTTATTTTAAATGGAAAAGCGGAAACCTTAAATCCAAAAGAAGGTAATTTGTCTAAATTATTAAGTTTTTCAATATGTGAATATCCTTGAACCATACCAGCTCTATGACCTTCCCAAATAATTGAAGGATCTTTTGTTTGTTTGTATTTTTCAGCTGTGTAAGTGAATGGTGCATCCCAGCTCCAAGCATCTGTACCAGTAACCCTGATTCCTTGATTGAGTAAGTAAATAGTTGCTTCTTTACTTATTCCGCACCCTTTTGATAAAAAGTCGTCTTTCCCATAATGCCCTCCTGCTGTGGTATTTATAAATACAATATCCAAAGGTCTTAAATCATATTTAATTTTTTTAATTTCATTTTGTATGTCATTTTTTGTTAATACATATCCATCTTCATATGATGTTAGATCTAACTTAACACCATCACTAAAACACCATTCTAATGGTATTTCATCAATCGTAATTGCCCTTTGGCCATTATTCATTGTTGAGTGATAATGGTATGGAGCATCCATATGAGTTCCATTATGGGTGCTCACAGTAATAGTTTCCATTGCCCAACCCTCTTCACCTGGCAAATCTTTTTTATCTAACCCTGGAAAAAAGCTTATCATTTCATCTGCTGTTTCTTTATGATTATGATATTTTATTTTAGGTAGCATAAAATCTGGATCTGATTTTATACCCTCTTGCAAACTTACCGACAAATCTAAAAACTTTCTGGACATAATAACCTCATGTATAAATATTTGATAAGTTGTCCACCCTTTTATTAAAAGGTGAAATAATTATTTCATCCCAAATATTTGCTTTAAAAATAGGGTCATTCTGCTGAAAAACTTTAATTTCATCTTCGCTTATTGCTTCTACCATAAAAAAAGAACCATTCATGTTACCTTTCTTATCAGTTAAAGGACCGGAAATGAGTGTTTTAATTGGGTTTTTAGATAAATAATTCCTATGTTCATCAAGGACTTTCATTCTTTTATCCAAAGAGTTTGGCTTATCTTTGCATACTATAATCCATATCATAATATATTTAGCCCTTAATTATTAGAAATTTCAAATTCATTTATTCTTTTATAAGCTAAATCAGTAAACTCTGCTTTCGGTTCTTTTCCGGCAATAACAACAAGAAGTAGATGATCATTATCAGGTTCGTCTTCAGTTACATTCATAAAACGTCTAGAACATCCTGTTGGAAATGAAATCACATCACATGGCCCAAGATCAACATACTCAAGATCATCACCTTCATTCCATTCACACCTCCATTTACCAGTAATAGGCATAAAAGTTTCATTAGTATCATGATTATGCATTAAAGGACCCTTACCTGGTTTACATCTACAAAAACCCAGATTAAACCCTTCTGAAATATTTATAGCGGGCATTAGAGCATTATCATTTCCTAGTGGTGATACATGCTTACTTTCACCTTTTGGTGGTTCAAAACCAATTATGTTTATTAATTCTCTTGTACATTCTGGTAATTGACTATCAGGCAGTCCTAGCTTAGATCCTTTTTGGTCTGAAAAAAAAGCAATTCTTTTTTTCATTTCATCTTTAGAAATAACTCTAATCTCTGGTAATTTTTTATCCTCTTTCATATATCCTCCCTATTTATTATTAATTTTAAGTTGTTCAAATATAGCTGCAGTGTCAAAAGTTATCGGTATGTTAGGTTTTGATTCATTGTAAAGTTTAGCTGCAGCTTCAAAAGTTGGTGAATTGATATTGTTACGTTTCAAAAATTCACTTATCACATCAATATCTTTCAGAAAAATTCTCATTGAGGCGGTTGCCGGTTCATAATTTTTATTTATCATAAGTGGCATTCTTTTATCTAACATCACAGATGTTGCTGCCCCAGCATTTAATACATTATAAATCATATCTTCATCTAAACCTGCCTTTTGACCTAAAAGAAGGGCTTCTGCAGTTACAGTATTATGAACAGTTACTAACAAATTAGCTAAAATTTTAAATTTAATACCGTTTCCAAACTCTCCAACATTTATATTTTTTCTTGCAAAGGTATTAAAAATTGTTTCGCATTCACTTATAGCTTCAGTAGAGCCACTAGACATTATAACTAAATCTTTTACTTTTGCTTGTGCACCAGTACCGCTAACAGGTGCATCTATTAATGAAATATTAAATTTTTCCAAACGGTTTTTGGCATTTAATTTATCATCCAATGATATGGTATTCATATCTATGAATATTTTGTGAGTATTATTATGGCCTTTTTTTTCTATAAGGTTAATAACTTCTTTATAAATAGGCACGGTTGGTAAGCTAAGTATAATAACATCAGATTTTTCAATTAAATAATTTATATCTTTAGTTATTATTCCATTTTTAGACATAAAAAAATTAGAATTACTTACATCAGGATCTATTCCAAAAACTTTGAATTTATTATCTAAAAGATGTCGTGCGTAGGCTCCTCCCATTGCACCTAAACCGATTGATCCTATGATTTTTTTCAATCAATATACCTCCCAATTTTATTTATAACATTAACTACATATATAAAAATATTAAATCATACTTTCTGATAGATATAATAAAAAATAATCATTTAATGTTTTAGAAGTAATAAATTAATATAAAAATATTAATGGAGAATATAAAATGGAAATTGGTTTTTTTACAATGCCTATTCATCCAGTTGATAAAGACTATAAGAAGACTTTATCTGAGGATCGTGATGCTTTTATACTTGCTGACAATTTAGGTTTTTCTGAAGCTTATTGCGGAGAGCACGTAACTGACGCTGCTGAAAACATTACATCAAGCGCACTTTTTATAGCATCTCTGGCAGCAGAGACAAAGCAGATTAGGCTTGGAACAGGTACTGTTAACATGCCAAACTCTCACCCTGCAGCCATTGCAGGTCAAATAGCAATGTTAGACCACATGCTTGATGGTAGATTTAATTTTGGTATTAGTCCTGGTGGACTTGCTTCAGATGCTGAAGTATTCGGAAATCTTGATAAAAATAGAAATGAAATGTTTGTAGAATGCATTGATATGGTACTAGAAATATGGAAAAGAGATGCTCCATACAACATTAAAGGCAAATATTGGGAAATATCAACTGAGCGAACACAAATGACTGAAATTGGTCAAGGTATAATGCAAAAACCTCTTCAAAAACCATATCCACCAATTATTTGCACTGTTGTTGCTCCTTTTTCAAAAGGCCTGGTCGCAGCTGCCGCACGTGGATGGCAACCTATATCTGCAAATTTTTTATTACCAAAATGGGCTAAAACTCATTGGCCAAGTTATGTTGAAGGCTGTAAGCAAAGTGGATTAGAAGTCAATTCTAAAAATTGGAGAGTTGCTAAATCTATTTTTGTTTGCGAGGATAGAAATAAAGCAAAAGAATACGCTTTAGGTAACGGCAGTCCTTATGTTTTTTACTACAAACAATTGCTGACAAAAATGCTAAAACATGGAAGAGCCAATTTGTTTAAAGAAAATCAAGATATGCCTGATAGTGATTTGAAGTTAGAGGATATATGTAATAAGCTGATTTTATTTGGATCTGCTGATGAAGTTGCTGACAAAATTTTAAATTTTAGAGAAGAAGTTGGTGATTTTGGAACATTATTATACGCTGGTCACGATTGGGCTGACGTTGATTTAGCTAAAAAATCTATGGAGTTAATGGCAGAAAAAGTTATGCCTAAAATAAATGAAAATATTAAGATTGCTGCTGAGTAGGACTTTAGATGACACAAATTTTTTTAGAGAACAACGAATTTTTAAATGTTGAAGTTACTGGTAAATTAAATCTTCCTAAAATAATATTTTCAAACTCTCTTGGTTCAGATTTAAGGATGTGGAACTTACAAGTTGAAGCAATGAAAAATCAATACTGCCTTATTCGTTATGACAAAAGAGGTCATGGTAAAAGTAGTCCTGCCCAAGGCCCCTACTCATTTGAAATGTTAGAAAATGACGTAATAAAGATTATGGATTATCTTGAAATTGAAAAAGCCAATTTTGTTGGATTATCAATGGGTGGAATGACCTCTTTAGGACTAGCTTTAAAACACCAAAATAGATTTAATAAATTGGTCTGTTGTGCTGCAAGAGCTGACATGCCTCCACCTATGCAAGATAGTTGGGATCAAAGAATTTTAGTTGTAAAAGAAAACGATACAGCTGGCGTTGTTAATGGTTCTCTTGAAAGATGGTATAGTGAAAAATTTACAAATGATCCTGCTAATGTAGATATCATAAATCTTTCTAAAGACATGATTACAAACACTTCTAAAGAGGGCTATATTGGGAGTTGTGAGGCTATTAAAAAACTAGATTACTTAAAAGAATTGTCTACAATAAATAAAGAAATGCTTTTCATATCAGGTGAAAATGATATGGGCGCTCCAGCTATGTCTATGGAAGAAATGCATCATCTTACACCAAATAGTAAATATATTTGTATACCAGGGGCTGCTCATATTCTTAATATAGAAGCTTCAGAATTAGTAAACGATACTATTTTAAATTTTTTAAACTGAAAATTAATATCAGAAAGGAATTATAATGGCATTGAAGACATTTGAACATGTTTTAATACTCGCAGATGATGTTGATAAGACAAAAGACTTTTACGTCGATATCTTAGGTTTGGAAGTTGGTTATAGACCTGATTTTCCTTTTAAGGGGTATTGGCTTTATTTAAAAGAAAATAAAAAAGCTGCTTGTATTCACTTAGCAATGAGAAAACAGGATACAGGTCAAGGTTATTATATTGGTAAAAAAGATGTTGTTGAATCTGGATCAGGTGCAATTGATCATGTCGCTTTTAATGCCGACGATATTGAAAGCATGATGTCTAAACTTGATGGAATATCAATGGAATACACACACAGAAAAGTACCTGGCTTTCCCCTTGAACAATTATTTTTAAATGATCCCGACGGTGTGAAAGTTGAATTGAACTACGCAACATCTGATTAAGAGAATTTATTTAAAAGGAGAATTAAAATGCCTCATAAGTATGATGAAAAGATGTTTGATATTAAACATTTACGAGAAACAGCTGAAAAGTTAAAAAACTGGGGCCGTTGGGGACCTGACGATGAAATTGGCACACTAAATTTTATTACTCCAGAAAAAGTTGTAGATGCAAGTAAACTTATAAAAAAGGGTAAAAGATTTAGTTTAGGTTTAAATTTTGATAGACATGGGCCACAAAAAGGAAGTTGGGGCAATAGATTTAACCCAATTCATCTTATGCTGGCTACAGGGACAGATGCGGTTGCTGGAAGATTTGATGATTTTGGCCTGAGGTACGCAGACGATATGATCTCATTACCACTTCAATGTGCTACTCAATGGGATGCTTTGGCACATATTTTTTATGATGATTATATGTGGAATGGTTATGACGCCCGTTTAGTTGATAGTGACGGAGCCCAGAAAAACGGAATAGAAAAAGTTAGAGCAGAAATGGCAGGAAGAGGTGTTCTTTTAGATGTTGCTAGATGGGCGGGAGTTGATTTTTTTGAAGATGGCATTGCAATAACATCTGAAGACTTAGACGAATGTGCCAAATCCCAAAACGTTGACATTAAACAAGGTGATTTTGTAATTGTTCGAACTGGGCAAATGGAACAAAGATTAGATTGTGGGGAATGGGGCGGATATGCTGGTGGTGACGCTCCAGGTTTGGCCTTTGATACAGCCGAATGGATTTATGATAAAGAAATAGCTGCAATTTGTACTGATACTTGGGGATGTGAAGTGAGACCTAATGAAACTAAAGATGCCCAACAACCGTGGCATTGGGTTGTGATACCTATGATTGGCATTACTATGGGCGAAATATTTTATCTTCGTGATTTAGCAAAAGACTGTGACGATGATAAAATTTATGAATTCTTTTTTTGTGCACCTCCCCTGCCAATAACCAAGGCTGTTGGTTCACCAATAAATCCTATGGCAATTAAATAATTTCACAATGAAACCTTCAGCCACGATTATTGGCGGCTCTATGGCTGGCCTATTTGCAGCAAATGCGCTTTTAAAAAAGGGTTGGGATATTTCTATTCATGAGAAAGTTCCAGTTCCATTGTCAGGAAGAGGTGCAGGTATTGCCACCTATGATGAATTAGCTGATTTAGTTTATAAAGCAACAAATAATAAAAATGTTCTTGGGACAACGGCAAAGTCAAGGGTATCATTAGATATAGACGGTAATATATCAGCCACTCATAACTATCCTCAAGTATATACAAGTTGGCAATACTTATTCTCATTACTTAGAAAAAATATTGATGATAGATATTATTTTATGGGTGATGATTGTTTAAATATTAAGCAAAATAATAAAAGTGCTACAGCCATATTTGAAAATGGTAAAGAAAAACAATCAGATTTAATAATTATAGCAAATGGTATCAAGTCAGAATTAAGATCTCATGTGGACCCAAATGCAAAACCACAATATTCAGGTTATGTTGGATGGAGAGGTGTTGTTAATGAAGATCAATTAAGCATGAAATCGTTAGAGATATTGTCTAATTACTTTATAGTTGTGTTGCCTTACAATCAACAAATTGCTTGTTATCCTATAGCTGGAGAAGGCAACGATCCCTTTAAAATTGGACATAGAAGAATTAATTGGATTTGGTACAAACCAGCTAATAAAAGTACTTTAAAAAAATTATTATTAGGAAAATCTAATACTCAATATAGCGATGGCATACCTCCCGATCAAATTCGACATAATATTGTTGATGACTTACTAAGTGAAGCTAATTCAAAATTACCTCCTCAACTATATGAGTTAATTAAAAAGACATCACAGCCTTTGATACAACCAATTTTTGATCTAGAAAGTATAACAATGCGCAACAAAAGAGTTCTTACAATTGGTGATGCTGCTTTTACTGCTCGTCCTCATGTTGGAATGGGCGTTACTAAAGCAGCTTTAGATGCATTTACATTGTCTGATAATTTAGAAGATAAAAATACTTTACAAAATCTAGATCAATGGGAAAAGAAAAGATTAATTGAAGGTAAATTTATTGTTAATAGAGGTAGAAAATTAGGTAAATATCTTTCTGATCCCAAACAAAATGAGACTTTGAAAATGCCTAATACAATTGATGTGTTAAAAGATACAGCCATAAGTTTAAAGGATATAAAAGATTATAAAATTAATATTGGAGCTTAATAATGAGTGATAAATCATTTTCATTAAAATTTAAAGGGAACGCAAAAAATACAGGTTCTATGAGAAATGATATAGACGTATCTTTTGAATCTATGAATGAAAAGTTTAAACTTGCAACTGATGAAGGTGCTTTTCATGGTGGGAAAGGTACTGCTCCGCCACCTTTAGCTCTATTCACAGCCTCATTATGCGGATGTGTAATGACTCAAATAAAAGCATTTGGAAAAAAATTGAAAATACAAGTAGATGAAATTCAAATTGATGCAACAATGAACTGGAATGGGCAAATATTAGATGAAGGTTCATATAAGGCTGGTTGCGAAGGATACAATTTAGATATTAACATTATCAGCAGCGAAGGTATTGAAAACAAAATCAAACTTTTGAATGCAGCCATAGAAGGTTGCTTTATAGAAGCTTCTTTAAAGCCTGGAATTGTTAGTCATCGCCTAAAAGATAAAGAAAATTGGATTAATATATGATTTTATTATATTTTATTTAAAGATTTTAGTATTTTCTCTGGTGTAATAGGCTGAGATCTTACTTCAGTATTTACTTGACCTAAAGCATTGTTAATAGCATTCATTATAACAGCAGGAGCTCCACCGGTCCCAGCTTCTCCAGCTCCTTTTGCACCAATAATACTTCTTCCAGAATTTGTTGTAACATGATCTACGATAATATCTGGCATTTCATATGCCATAGGCACTAAGTAATCGGCCATAGTTGCATTTTGCATATTACCTTGATCATCGTAAACACATTCCTCAAATAGAGCACCACCTATACCTTGAATAACTCCCCCTCTAATTTGTTCTTCAACTAATTTTGGATTAATCTGTGTTCCACAATCCTCAACTACCCAAAATTTATCTATTTTCACAATGCCAGTATCTTGATCAATTGAAATTTTACAACCCATGGCGCTATTAGTGAAAACAAAAGGTATTCCTTCAATAAGAAAACTTGCAGTCGCTAATAATTCAGGATTTGTACCTTTAGGTATCTCATGACCTCTATAATAGACTGTTTCTGCTAGTTTCTGAAGAGAGATCCCCTCTCCTCCATTTTTTCTAATAACAGTATTATTTTCAATATCTAAAGTTTCCTTTTCTGTTTGCATAATCGCAGCTGCAATATCTAATATATTTTCTTTAAGTGTTCTTGCGGCCTTCAATACTGCTTCACCGCCAATTCCAGCGCCTCTTGAAGCCCATGTACCACCACCGTAGGGAGTTGCGTCAGTATCGCCCAATGTGACTCTAACCGAACCCATAGAAACTCCTAATTGGTCAGCTGCAATTTGTTTCATAATGGCTTCTGTTCCTTGTCCTTGTTCAGTGATAGATGAAGACAGATGAATTGCTCCAGATCCCTCAAGTCTAATAGATGCTCCATCCTGAGACGAAATATGAGCACCTCCAACTCCATAAAATAAAGGACTTGGATTTGTAACTTCACACATAGCTATTACGCCATAACCTGTCAAAATACCTTTTTCTAAATCTGCTTTCTTTTGGTTCTCAATCTCATCAATTCTCATCATTTCAAGTAATTTGTCCATAGAGGCCTGATGTGATAAATCTTCTAATGGAACACCTGAAGGAGTTTTATTTGGATAAGCATTATCAGGAATAAAATTCTTTTTTCTGATTTCATCAAGATTAATACCTATTTTATTTGCTGCTTTATCAATTAAAGCCTCTGTAATCGCAACTGCAATAGGATGACCAACTGCTCTATATTGACACATTGGAGTTTTATTTTGAAAAACGACTGTCCCGACTGCTTTATAATTTGGAATAACATATGGAGCACCAGATAAATTCAAAACTTGATTTGTTTCAATAGCAGATGTCCTGGGGTACATGCTAAATGGTCCAATACCACTCAGATCACTAATTTCCATTGCTAAAATTTTACCTTCTTTATCAACACCTAATTTTCCACTAATTTTATGACAACGTGCATGAATATCAGTTGTAAAACTCTCTAATCTATCAGCAATAAATTTTATTGGACGACCTAATTTTTTTGAAATTGCAGCCACAGCCATTTCATCTGGATACACATGAACTTTAATTCCAAATGACCCACCAACATCTCTACTAACAATTCTTACAAGACCTTCATTAATATCTAAGTGTTTTGCTATTATGTGTTGCATCATGTGTGGAGCCTGGCCATTATGATAAACTGTCATTTTAGTTTCAGCTTTGTTCCAGTCAGCCACAATACCTCTAGATTCTAGCGTAACACCTGTGTGTCTGGCAAAATCAAGAGTTGTTTCTACTACTGCATGAGATGATTCAAAACCCTGATTTACGTCACCTTGATTAACAGTCCTTGTCCAAAAAAGATTGTTGCCAAGTTCAGGATGAATAACTACAGCATTAT
>MDTC01252520.1_pt1 | contig 16013 bp, 10 predicted proteins | sample 811181 | NCBI WGS metagenome assembly MDTC01 (sample SAMN05326644, study PRJNA326480) | marine metagenome | isolation source: seawater | place: Pacific Ocean: North | collected 2011
CAATCGAACATGTGGGATACTTCGACTTGGTCTTGGCATGGAATGAATGAATTCAATCTGACATCAGTCGATCCCGCAGGAAATTGGAATCATGTGAATCTCAGTATGGTCTATGATCCATGGGCGGTTTCAAACGATGGTCCGACTCCACAACTTTCCTTTGACTCAATCCGCTTGCTTGAGTGGGGGGATGCTCATGTTCCCGTTCAACCGAATCCATACAGTATGAATCATGGAGAAATTATCGTCACGCGATTGTTTGATGGTCGCGAAATTTGTTTGAGTGCATTCGCACCCTCTGGGGAGCGAATGGAAATCCAATGCCAGATTGATGCTGCTCCACCTTGGGATGAACCGGTTGGCTCTAATCGACCTGTGATGGAAGAAAACAGTTTCTTGTTTAATTTTACAGAATGGCCTGACAATTTGTATGAATTGGAGCTTAGTGTAACAGATTGGGCCAACAACACAGGTTCGCACTATGCTAGTATCCTTATCGACCGAACCGCTCCAACCATCAATATTCAAACGCCATTGTCTGATCAAACATTGTTCGATCACCACCTCGAAATTCAGTGGAATGTCAGCGAAACTAGTTTCCAGTGGGTCGAGCTTAATGGAATTGTGATTTGGTCAGGTGGTCAATATGGTGAAAACAATTCCAATTGGCTAAACGGTAGTCAACATTTCCAATTCGATTTGAATCGAACTGGTAATCACAGTTTGTGTGTTTATGCCAGAGATTTGGCAGGTTCCTGGCCCACGGGTGCATCTGGCCCGAATTCCAATCAAAGTTGCTTAGAAGTTCATCTTCCCGAAGAAACGTATTGGCCTACACTGGATGCTCCTTGGAATGCTACTCATGTGAATACCACACGTGTTTGGGTAGAGGTTTCGTTGGGACCCGATCAGTCTTATCATTGGTGGCACAATCACACCACAGGTACTCTGGAAACATCGCATTTTGAAATCGTGAATGGTTCAGCCATGATCCCCATAGACTTGAATTTAGGAACCAATGAATTGGTATTCCATTTGGAGGCACTTGAACGAATATTTGTCTATGAATTGAATGTATTTTTGGATTTAGATTCACCCGAAATGGTCGTGAATAGCCCTGATGATGGATTCGCAACATTCCTATCTATAGCAAATGTCGAAGGTGTTTGTGAAATTGGTTTACCTGTATATGTCAATGTTAGCGGACTTTACTCTCAATCAGATTGTACTGCCAATGGAACATTCGATATTGAAGCCAGTTTACCTTTGCTTGAAGGAACTTGGCCCATGGTCACTCATCAAGTTGATTTGGCGGGGAATCGAATGGTCGATGCGCGTTTTATCACCGTAGATCAAACAGCACCTTCGGCCAATCTGGTGTGGAATTTGACAGAATGTGAGCGTCAACCCACCGCTCCAGCTTGGGGTACTCCGCGACTAGCGGAATGTGTAACATCAGTTGATTTATCCATTCTCAGTCAAGATGTCGTAGCATGGTCAATTGTAATCTCAAATAACGATATTGATGCGCTTGTCGAGTTTGGTGATGGTTCAGATTTTGATGGGTTGAAACCTCAGACATTTGTAGCTGAAGGGGGTATTGGAACATGGGTCACAACAGTCGAATTGACCGACGCCGCAGGCAATAGGCAACGTTTTGTCATTAGTACAGATCTTAACGCTGCAGAAGCCACAATTGGAGAGCAGTTGAAAACACCTGGGTCGCTGCACAATCTCTCTGGACTAGCTCTAGTCGTGATTTTGCTCTCTGTTTTGCAGTCATTCCGAAAGCGAAATCAGACGCATGATGACCCTTGGGACGAGTCCAATTTGGAGCATCTTGTACAGGGTGATGGGCTCTTTGACGACGACGAAGTCGTTTAACCAAGGAATCGACACCATCAAACACTGATTGGCGATGTGGCTTCATGGTCAAACGTAAGCGGATGTCAATGTTCCTGACCATCCTCATGATTTCATCGCTCGCAATTTGGATACCGTCAGCCCATGCAGCGGACGGGGACAGTGATGGATTCGACGACTCAATTGACGACTGTCCATTCGCAGCAGGGTCGTCAACCAGTGGATTACTCGGATGCCCGGACGCCGATTTAGATGGTGTACCCGATACAGTCGATGGAACAATTGCAGATTTCTCCTCAGCTACTAGGGAATATGACAGTATTTACGATGATTTTCCCAACGAGCAATCCGGTGGAATGAGTGAGTTCACCCCTTGGATGCCTGGTGGAGGACAATGGTCTAGTCAGAGTGCAATGGTTAGAACAGTTGAGGTTGCACCTAATGGCATGGTTGTTTTAGGTGCCGATGATGGAGATCACATCTACATCGCCAATGGTTCAGGGTCGCTTCTTCATTCTCTCGCGACCATCGGTTCAAACCCACGTGGGCTTGATTTCTCGCCAAATGGCTCCTTGCTCGCTGTAACTGGGTACTCATTGAGCGATAATATGGCCAATGTCCATGTCTTTGAAATGGACTGGAATACACTCACTGCTTCCCACATTGCAAATCTATCCTCGAATCATTATGATGACACCTTTGGTTTGTCATTTAGTCCGGATGGTGCTGAATTATACGTGGGTGGTAAAGATGACAATGTCACGATTTACGACACCTCGTCTTGGTCAGTTCTCCATGTGATTGAGTTTGGAAGTGATGATGTATACAATATCGTCCCTAGCCCTGATGGCCGTCTAATCGCCGTTACACATGGCCAAGAATTGTCTGTGCATTGGACATCCAATGGCTCACAATTTTACAATGTGCACAACCATACAGATGTTGTGTTGGGATTAGATTGGAGTCCCGATGGGCGGTGGATTATTACCGGTGGTAATGACAATCGATTCCGTGTTTACCATGCTGAAAATGGAACGATGATTTCAGAATTAAATCAAGGTTCGGATGTCTATGCGGTTGCATTCAACAAGGCAGGTTCACACTTCGTTTTGGCCACAACCAGTGGTGGTGAGACTTCGATTTATTCTACCGCTGATTGGTCAGAAGTCTACAGTTTCGGTGATTTCCCCGGAGGGAGTGGAAACGGAGCATCCGGCCGCCGTGGGGCTCGCGATGTTGCTTGGTCTGCAGATGAAACTAAGATTCACTTTGGGGCACGATACTATGGTGGCTTCTACACTTACTATTCTGAAGACGCATTCATTTGGATGGGCGGGGATGTCACAGGACAACTCATGGAAAGCCGGTTTGCTGAATATGGCAAGGTCGGGGATGATTATCTTCCCAATCACTACAATTCATCGATCACACCAATCACACAAATGCAATGTAATCAGGCGAACCAAATCAGTGGAATATTGATGGGTGCCGGGGCATCAACATCCGCCGAATCTCTGACCACCAAACTGGCAAATTATTCGACAACTGGGCTGCGTACCTGTGATTCAAACGGTGACTTACTTGTCGATGTTCCTGTTGGAAGGATGCCGGCCACACTTATGGTCAAGGCCAACGGAGCTGCTGAACAATGTATCTCACAAATTGGAGGTTTGACGATGGCTCAGGTTCGGTGGATGCTATCAGGTGCCTCAACCTCTGATCTGATTAACACCGGCTTCCATCCAGGGATGATTTTGACCTCTGTTGCGCCCAGTGACGATGGTGATAGCATCATTGAGTGGGGTGATTTACATGCATCTTGCGGTGACGACCCCATTCATTTCTACCATCGATGGGAAAATCGATCGATACCTCAAATGATTGATGCATTCATGTTTTGCAATCACTGCAGTTTTCCCGATGGTTGGTATGAGCAGGATTTTGATCGCTACCGTTTGGTTGAGGAAACTCGTAGTGAAATTATCAGCGGTGTGAATGGATTTGATGGTGCGATTGGAATCGCTGAGTTACGGGCAGGCCTCGCATCGAATCTGTACAATATCCCGCTGATTGACAATTGGACACATGGAGCCGCTGATGCGATTTTGGCTGGAGAGATCATCATTCACCCTTCGGTAACCAACAGTTCAAATGGCGATTGGCCATTCCAAGATGATTACTACTTAACGATGCGAAATGATTCCGTTAATGATGCGCGTAATTTCATTAATTGGATGCTTTCGGAATCCGCACAGGATAATTTCGATGAGATTGGTTTTGTCGGCCTAGATCCATTTGCAAGGGTTCTTTCTGGCGATCGGGTTGGTCTAGATTTGCGCAATATTTTACCAGATGACGATGGTGATGGGATTTGGAATGGGGACGATTTGTGTCCAGGCACAGATTCGAACACGCAGGTCGACTCTGCAGGCTGTGCACAAAACCAGTTAGACGATGATGGCGATGGTCTAGTCAATACGATTGATGATTGTCCAAATCAATTTGGTACCAGCACACAACCTACTGTTGGTTGCCCCGATAGTGATGGGGACGGGTGGTCAGATACAGCCGATGCCTTCCCCGGTGAATCGACACAATGGAGTGATGTCGACAGTGATGGTTTCGGTGATAATTCGGAAGGTCATCAGTCAGATTCCTGTGTAGATGATTACGGCCTTTCAACAGAGGACCGTTTTGGTTGTGTCGATACCGATGGTGATGGTTGGTCAGATCTCAATGACATGTTCCCTGCAAACCCGACACAATGGATTGATGGTGATGGGGATGGCATTGGTGACAATTATTCCTGCAGTAGCTTCGTTAACGACATCTGTGTTTCTGAAAGTGGAGATGCCTTCCCAACAGAAATTTCCCAGCACAAAGATCGGGATGGGGATGGTTTTGGTGACAATCCGACTGGGTTCCTAGCCGACAATTGTCCCGACCAAGCAGGCTCCTCAAATCAAGGTGGGGAATTGGGTTGTCCCGATACAGATGGCGATGGTTGGTCAGATGAACTTGATGACTTCCCCAATGAACCCAGCCAACATGTTGACTTCGATGGTGATGGCTATGGAGATCGACAATCGGGTGTCAACCCAGACAATTGTCAAGGCACACCGGAGGATGAAATCGGATTGGTGGATGATCGGGGTTGTGCACCTTCTGAGCGGGATGGAGATTATGACGGTGTCATGGAAGATGTCGATATCTGCCCGAACACTCCCACGGCTGAGGTTTTCGATGTAGACGAAACAGGCTGTGCACCTAGCGAGCGAGACACTGACGGTGACGGTGCGATTGATTTGTATGATGAATATCCGATGGATTCATCTCAAACGATTGACTCAGATGGGGATAATTTCGGTGACAATTCATCGGGGACCAATGGTGATGATTGCCCCAGCGAAGCAGGAACATCTACCGGTAATTTACGGGGATGCATTGACAGTGACGGTGATTCATGGGCTGATTCGGAGGACATAGTACCCAATATCGGTACACAATGGCTGGATACTGATGGAGATGGGTACTACGACAATTATGCCAACAGTATTTGGGCAGACGACGAAATGCGAATCAACGGTTCTTGGCCCGGTGAATATGTGCCGGGGGCAAGGACTCCAGATCGATGCCCACTACATGCGAATGAAATGCAAAATTTGGAGAACCCGGGTTGTCCAGCAGACATGTACCCTGCAGGTGAAGAAACAGATACTGGTCGAATCAACACTCCCGTTCAGTCTTCAGAATCTGGTGGGCTAAGTACACTCACGATCATCATTATCGCGACAGTCGTCATTTTCTTGATCGCCATTGGTGGGGCAGTTTCGTTGTTAATGCGTAAGCCAAAGAAGAAGGTGCGCCGTAAGCAATCCAATCAAGTTGAATCTAGCTTGACCGAACCGGAACCTGAAGTCGAGGCAGAAATCTCTCTCGAAGACGACCCCAATTACAAGGTCGATGAAAACGGCTGTGAGTGGTGGTACGATGAAGGACAATGGTGGTACCGTACTCCTGAAATGGATGATTGGGAAGAGTATGCAGGCTAACCAGTCCGCCCAAGAAGTAATCAATCGAATCTGACCGACACGATTCATGAGCATCGAGAAGATTGCAGTACTAGGCGCAGGTCAAATGGGCAATGGGATTACCCAAGTTGCAGCTTGCGCTGGATATGAAGTCACCATGATTGATATCAAACAGGAATTCGTCGACAAAGGCATTGCGACCATCGAAAAATCACTTGCGAAACTGGTGTCTAAAGAGCGTATGAATCAAACAGACGCGGATGCCGCACGCTCGAGGATTTCTGGTGCCACAGATCGTACTGCGGCTGCCGATGCGGATTTGGTCGTTGAGGCAATCCCTGAAATTCCTGAACTCAAATTCTCAACATTTGCTGAACTCGATCAGATATGCAAAGAAGGGGCCATTCTCGCTAGCAACACGAGTAGCATCAGTATCAATGAAATTGCAGCATCTACGAATCGGCCCAATCGGGTGATTGGTATGCACTTCATGAATCCAGTACCCATCATGAAATTGATTGAAGTGATTAACGGTTCAGACACTGATGCGGATGTCACAGAAGCTGTAATCGAGGCCAGTGAGAAAATGGGCAAGATTCCTCTGTGTTGTAATGACTCACCGGGCTTTGTGTCCAATCGAATTCTGTGCCCAATGATCAATGAAGCGATTCTGACATTGCAAGATGGCGTCGCCGAACCCGAGGCGATTGATGGAATCATGAAGTTGGGAATGAACCACCCCATCGGTCCACTGGCACTATCCGATTTGATTGGCAATGACACGGTTTTGCACATCATGAATGTCTTACATGCGGGACTTGCCGATGATAAGTATGCGCCAGCTCCCCTCCTTGTTCAGATGGTTGAAGAGGGTAAACTTGGGAGAAAAACAGGCCAGGGTTTCTATTCGTATTGATTGAAAGCTTTGAGATTGCCCAATCCTAGCCGCATGCGCCCGAACCCTGATAAGTCGGGACCATCGGAACCAATACGATAGCCATGCCAGGTACAACCCGTGTCGAAGTTCGAACCCTGAAAGTTGGTCGATATGTTGCTCTAGAAGAGAATGCCTACAAGATTCTTGGAATGAGCAAATCTAAGCCTGGAAAACACGGTGGTGCGAAGGCACGGATTGAACTTGTAGATCTCTTCACTGGTCAAAAGCGAAGTCACGTTGCACCAGTCACAGATTCGATCAATGTCCCGATGATTGAGAAGGGTTCCGCGATTATCACTCACATTGATGGTAATGAGGTCCATGCCATGGATAACAAGACCTACGAGGCCATGATTCTGCCCGTTGAAGAAGGCATGGATTTAGCAGCTGGTGGCGAGATTCTGTGGATGGAAGCCATGGGCCGTTACAAGATTAGCCGGGATCACTAATTCAGGTGATGTTCTGGTCACTACGACAAACCCATTGTCAATATCTGTGGCAGGATTTGAAGATTTTTCAGCCATTGAGCCAGCTTGGTGGAGACTGTTAAACGATCAACAAAATCTCGACTATCGAGGCTCTGTGAACGAACTCAGAGGGCAATTGAATACCGAACGCGTCACTCGTTTTCTTGAATCAAGAATTCGACAAGGTCGATTGATTATCGCTCGGTTTGATGGGGAACTCGTAGGCATTTGCACCATTTCACCAGATGGATTCCTCCTAGATTCCCCAGTTCAAGTCTGGGACATTGCTGATGTTTGGGTTGAACCACATGCGCGTCGCAAAGGCGTAGCAACTGCAATGATCAAGCATTGTGAGCACGAATGTCAGATGCGGGGCGCAAGCGAGGTTCGTCTCTCAGTATATGCGATGAATGAAGCGGGTTTGGGGCTGTATCGGAGTTTAGGATATGAGGTCAAATCGTACAGTTTAAGCAAGAATCTCAACCCTACGGGTTGAACACTGTTTTCCCCACAAACCTAAGACCCCTGCACGGTACGGTCAGATGTCGCTGGAGGGTTTCATGTGTCGGGTGTTCGAAAGTCCGCTTATCGACAACCCCTCACCGCAAAAGGTCTAGCTGCGATTGAATCTGGCTCCCTTACATGGCTTGACGATGACATGTACAACAATCTGAATACAGGGTTGTTAGAGCAATATTTTGAAGAGAAAAACCTCGAAGAATCGTTTGAGGTCAGCCATTGGTCTTTGAAAAAAATCATGATTGGAATCTTAATTGGTTCCATTTTCAGTGGTGTCACTGCCTATATTGGGTTGAAGATTGGACTTGCCGTCTCCGCTGCTTGGTATGTCGCCTATCTACTCGGTATGGCATTAAAGTGGTCTCCTTCAGAGGTCAATATCTCTACTAGTGCCACCACAGGTGCAACACATGCCTCGACTGGCTTCATCTTCACTTTCCCAGCGATTTTCCTGCTTTCATCTCAATTTAAGACCGAATATCACGTGAATGGTGCTCCTCTACTTTCTGGAATCGATGTCTTTCAATTGGCATTCATTGGCATCGTTGCGAGTATGTTTGCGGGATTCTTGGGTGTGATGTACTTCATCATCTTCCGTCGTGTATGGCTGGTTGAAGATCCATTGCCAATGCCTGGTTTTGAAGCCACACTGAAGATGCTTGACATTGCTGCTGATGTCAATACAGGTGCGGCCGAGGCGGCCAAAGAGAGCCTGCAAACTGTTGGATTATGGACGGTTTTGACCATGGGATTCATGTTTGTCATTGATTATCCCTTGTTTTGGAAAGACCATATTACCGGATTTACAAGTGATGGTGAGGCTCTATACGGCAATTACTCTATCGCCGATAAATTGGCGACCACTGCCAGTGGAGACGAGTGGGGCTTGGCCTCAGTTTATTCAGAGCGCTGGATTCACCAACCTAGCAGATTACAAGATGGCCATTCGGTCGCCAATGGGCTCACCTTTTTCGATAAAGACAACCCATTTGCGTACACTTTCCTAGGAGTTGAATTGAGTCCAACCCTATTCGCTGTGGGTTGGTTTATGCGTATGCGCGTGGCCTTTTTGGTAAACTTGGGCTCGTTCGTTGCTTGGTTCTTCCTGATTCCTCTAGCCGTTTACTTCAGTGTGCCAACATTTACCGGCATTGATCCGATTACGGGGAGTTCACAATACACACCACTTCAGGAATTGGGTGGCCCAGTCCAGTGGACTGCGTACAAGACCCTGATTCGAACCATTGCGATTGGCGCCATTCTCGGTGGCGGTTTGCTTGGACTACTGAAAATGGCCCCTACATTCGTGTCGATTTTTGGTGATATTGCCAAAGCATTTGGCGGTGAAAAGGGTCAAGAATACATCGAAGGTAAGGGTTGGTATGAGTGGCCATTACACCATATCCCTCTTTTCATGGCCTTTTCATTCATTGCGATGATCATCATCTTCTGGATGGGTGGTTTCCCGATTGCTGCGGCAATGGTCTTTGCAACCGTTCTGATTCTGACGACATTCTTGTTGGGGGCGATTGCTGTTCGTGTCATGGGTGAAACTGGAATTGAACCTGTATCGGGTACCTCATTCATTGTTCTCTTGATGTTGCTTGGTTTGTTCTTGGGATATGGGGATTTCTTTGGCCTTTCCAAAGAAGAAGCGATTCTCATTGCCTTGGTTGGAACAACAGTATTCGGTAGTGCAATTTCGATGTCGGGAACTGTGGTTGCAGATTACAAGAACAGTCTGTACATTGGAAACCGCCCTTATCATATTTCCAAGGGGAACATCATGGGTGTAGTTCCTGGTGCCATTTTAGGTGCTGGAATGGCAATCTTCCTATCCGATTTGCTCGCAGATGGAACCATCGATTTGTTGGCACCACAGGCGAACGCATTCGCTGGATTCACAGTAATGTTGGCTGAAGGCCAAGGGAACCTCTCTGCACTTTTCATCGGATTTTTGCTTGGAGCCTTTATCGAATGGGTGACTGGAATGGGTACTTCATTCGGGCTGGGGATGTACTTGCCCACTCCATACACCTTCCCAATGATGATTGGTGGCGCGGGTCGAGATTGGTGGCAGGCCAAGCGACTTGACCCAGCAGTCGACAAGATTCGTGAGCAGGAAGGAAACTCTGCTGCGGAAAAGAAACGAGCTCTCATTCTTCTTTCAACATTTATGATTGCAGCCGGAGCACTGACCGGTGAGGCATTCTTTGGAGTCGAAGCCGCAGTTCTTGCAGTTGTTGATGAGTTGCCTTTGTTTGTCGATCTCTTTGGTAATGCTTACTGGATTGTTCGATTAATTGGATTCACAATTATCAACGTAATTATCTTCGGTGGTTTGTACGCTCTATTCCGTAAGGCGGGAATTTTCGGTCATCAGTCAGCAGAAGCCTGAGGTGTTGAGGATGGATGATTCCCGGGCTACCCCGGTTCGTGCTTGGATTATTCTCAGCGTCGCGATTGTAGCAGTTTCAAGTGCAGGTGCAGTATTCAAGATGATGGGCGACATAACGCCGATTTTACGTGCATCTTGGAGGTTACAAGCAACCTCAGTGGTTCTATTGCCCATGTTCATTTGGCAACTGAGGAATACTGATTTTAAGTGGAATCGCTCCACAGTTTGGATTATTATCGGTTCAGGTATTTGTCTCTGGATTCATTTTGCAAGTTGGGTCTGGTCACTCGACCATACCTCATTGACACATAGCCTTCTTTTTGTCACCGCACATCCACTGATCATTGTGTGCGGGATGTTCGTCTTGAGGATGTCTCCACATCGCTGGGAAGTTTGGGGCGCAGTTGTTGGAGTATTGGGAGCGATTATTGCAGTTCAAGACGCAGGATCTGGCGAAGTCACCCTGCTGGGTGACGCTGCAGCATTCCTAGGCGCAATTGCAATTGTTGGCTATCTTGCCGCAGGTCGTGTTTTACGTGGTGAGCGTAAGATGCCATTGTTCCTGTACGCGTTCCCAGTAACTGCAATTGCTGGCATTCTTTTGAGTCTGCATGCCACGGTTGCAGAAGGTGCAACATTCGATTTGGCTATCGTCGATAGTTCGTTATTCGGCTGGACATCAAGTAAACCTACGTCTTCTGATATCGCGTGGATTTTCCTTGTCGGGTATCTTGCTTTGGGGCCAGGTTTGGCAGGCCATACAGGAATTAATGCAAGCCTACGCTGGCTCCCTCCACTGGTCATCTCTGTCAGTGTTGTTTTTGAGCCTCTACTCGGGGGGATTTTGGGATGGTTCCTCGGTGTTGAATCTGTGCCTGACCTGTGGACATGGGTAGGTGGCCCATTCATGATTGCTGGAATGGGCCTCGCGATTGTAGGTACAAACCATAGATTAAATCAAATGCATGTGGATAGGGCCGATGTCTGAGGTGTGACAATGTCGTGGAGAGAGCCATTATTTTTGACCAATGATGACGGTATTGAGGCTGCTGGCTTACAATTTCTGATTCAGATTTTACACCGACGAGGGCACCCACTTGCGGTTTTGGCACCTGCAGAAGAGCAGTCTGCATCAGCAATGAAATTAACTCTACAAAACCCGTTGGAATTCACCAATCGTCAGGATTTGATTGAAACACTTGGTTTAGACCGGGACGGTCCTCCAATCTATCTTTACAGTCTAGGGGGTTCACCTTGCGATTGTACCATCGTAGCGATTACGCATGGTTTTGAGAATTGGGCACCTCTTGTACGTCCGCAGCTTTGTGTTTCAGGAATCAATCGAGGCCCCAATATTTCGATTGACGTGATTCACTCTGGTACAGTTTCCGCTGCAAGAGAAGCCGCATTGTATGGTCTTCCTGCAATCGCATTGAGTCTTGGGACTTATGCCCATGAGGACTATTCAATCGCAGATTCTGTAATTCTCAACTTGATTGATCGCGCACTCACCGTGGTCCATGATGAGCCACAAAATCTACTGAGAACAAGAGGTAGTCGGCAAATAGACTGGAATGAGTCTGAAATGGAAATGTTCGAACGAATTCGCTGTGCATTCAGAAGTGGTGATTTAATTCTCAATTTGAATTCTCCTGCTGAGTGGAAAGGGGGTGTCGAAACGGTTCCGTTGGGTGCTCGTTGGTACCACGGTGCAACTCAGTTATCCGCAGACGGTAGACACTTCACGGTCGGGGCTGCCTCGATTGAGGACGAGCCTCTACCACGAACAGATTGCTCAAGTTTGATGGCCGGTAAGGTCGTGATATCCCCTATGGCTACGTGGCCTCAATCACATCCTCTAAACATCCCAGATTCAATCTTAAAATCTGCACTAACTGAGGATGTGGATGGTTATCCAGCTTGGCTCAATGTGAATCCAACAGATGGTGAATAATCGAAATACACGCGTGACCTTGAAGCCACTGTTCTCCGAGAGACAATGGTTGGTATCCTTCAAGTGATTCAAGATCCGTTTCAGAGAAAGGTTGATCATCGGATAAGACAAATCCAATCGGTCCTTTTTCGTTAGTAATTTCTGAAACCGGTTCACCTTCAGCATCTAGCACAAAAATCGAAACACCTTCGTTGTTCCATTCAGCAATAGTCTGCTTGATACTGCCACCTGAATGCCAGAATCCTGAATGCAATTCGGACTTGTGTCCAATCGCTGGAACTGGTTCTTTCAGTGCTCGACCGATTTGTCCTGCAATGGCTCTTTCATCGGGGTGCAATCCACGTACAGTCTTTCCCTCAAAACAAATTCTTCTAGGAGGGCCTGGCCCACCGAGTAAGTGCAGAATAATTTGCGAATCATCACGTATACCATGGGATAAAAAAAGTGCAGTATTGACGGCCCTTGCGAGTACATCAATCCGACCTGAAGACCCGGCCAAATCATTGAGATTTAATTTACCAGATGCTGGTGCTCGATGACCAATGATTGCGAATCTGCGCAACATAATCTCACATCGGCAGATCCATGTCGTCCATGTCACTCATCATGCCCTTCATTTGACGTCGCAACTTCCGATTGCCCTTGATTCCCTTCATCATTTTACGAGATCGATTCCATTGAGCAAGCAATTCTCGCACATTCTTTTCCTTGACTCCTGAACCTCTGGCGATTCTGCGAATACGCTCTGCCTTCAGGATATGAGGCTCATTTTTTTCCTCTTCAGTCATTGAGTCCATGATGACACGAAAACGCTCCAGATTGCCTTGCATCTCCTCTTTTTGCTTTCGATCCATTGCACCTAAACCTCCGAAGAATGAAGAGGGTAGGTGTGAAACAATTTTGTCAATCGTACCAATTTTTGACATCATTTCCATCTGCTTGTACATGTCATTCAATGTGAACCGACCAGACATCATTCGCTCAGTCAAACGCATTGCTTCTTCTTGATCAAGCGATTCAGGTGCGATGTCGATTAGACCACGAATATCTCCCATTCCAAGTAGTCTTGAAATGAATCGATCAGATTCGAATTTTTCAAGGTCTGCAACTTTCTCTCCTTCACCGATGAATACGATGGGTGCTCCCGTCGTTGCAACTGCAGAAAGCGCCCCGCCTCCTCGAGCAGTACCATCCAGTTTCGAGACAATGACGCCAGATACACCAACCAAATCATGGAAACCTGCAGCGACAGGTCCTGCGGCTTGCCCGACTTGCGCATCGATGACAAGAAATCTTTCCGTTGCATTTGCGACTTTGTGTATACGCTCAAGTTCCGCCTGCAACTCATCGTCTAATCGATCGCGGCCTGCGGTATCGACGATGACAACATCAGCATTCCCAACTTTGGCCAAACCGTTTCGAACAATTTCCTCGGCATTTTTGTTACCAGGTTCCCCATAAACTTCTACAGATGAATCTGCTAGTAATTGCTTCAGTTGCTCATAAGCCCCAGGTCGTTGAACATCTGCCTCAATAACAGCGACTTTTACACCGTGACGGCGACGCCACCATTCTGCCAACTTTGCTGTAGTTGTCGTTTTACCCTGTCCATACAATCCAACCATCAGAATGGTTTGGTTGTGTGGCCGGATTTCACGAGGGGGGCCGAGTAAGCGTACCAGTTCGGTATAGATGATATTCATTGCATGGGTTTGCAGATTGATTCCGGGCAGGGGCTCTTCCTCAATCATCCTCTCTTCGAGTCTAGCAGTGATTTCTTTCGACTGTCGTACATTGAAATCCGCTTCAAGTAGAGCACGTCGAATACTCTTCGACAACTCCTTCATTTCGGCTTCATCGAGTTTGCGCTTGCCCTTCAGTCGACCAATCGCGCCGAAGATACCTGCCTTCAAACCCTCTAGCGCCATGAGGCGGCCCTCACGCTTTACTCGTAAGAACCCCACGGAACGGCCCGAAGGGCCGGACAAGCCTAAGAAGTAGTTTGCAAAGGGATTGGTGTGGTAGAGTTAGGCATTCCTCTCTGGCAACTGCAAGTTGTCACATCAATCGGCATCGTTGGTGTTTGGATTGGCTGGAGGGGTGGCATGTCAAGGATGATTGGTTTCTACGATCTGCCGACTGCAACTCGATTGTTATTGTACGGTTTTTTCGCTGGCGCTTTGTACCAATTTCTAGCATCCTCCATGGTACTCGACCCCATTTGGGCAGGTACAGGTTTGCCTATTGTTGAGGGGTTCCTACTCTCACTGGCATTTTCATTGTTGACCATGTTTCTCCTAACCCGGCAAGGTGTGCGCCAATTGAACGGCCAACCGACTGCGGGTTGGACCTTTGGTTTGGGCGTGGGTTCGATGCTTGTTGTACTGCTTATCTATCGCCTGGTAACGACCACTGGTGCAGGATTTTTGACCTCCGGTTTTAATGCATCAACAATGGTTTTCGGAGTCATCTTGGCAGCAATTGTACCGTGGTCTATGGCAATCATTGCATCATGGCAAGGTTGGAACGCTCTGGAGGGTCGTCGATTCAAGCCTGCATTCAAGGCCATGTTCTTGCACACTACTTTGCTATTTACGTTGGCAATTGGGTTAAATTATCCATGGTTTTTACCAATCCTCCCAGTTCTGATTTTTATGGGCCAACGTCGAGCGGATGAAGTATGGCTAATATCGGGACTTTCGCCTCGAATGAAACAAGAATGGAACCGTTTGCAGCGTACCGGGGTATCGACTGGCGTACGAGCTGTGGCGCCAGAAGAAGAGTCTGAATGACGCTGCGTCCCTTGGGACGCACCACGAACATTCAAGGTGTGCATGATATGTGTAGGCACAATGGCTCGATGTCCATACTGTATGTGTTCCAACCCGGACTCATCCAGTATTTGCTACAGTTGTGGTCGCGTTATCCTTGGTGCAGGGGGCATGTCGATGCGCCTCGAACCCAATCTACCAGGTGGCTACAGAGTCCAAGGAGCTCGACGCGGCCCACCTCCTGGACTCAATGTTCGCAGAGGTGGGAAGCGACGTGCGAAAAAGAAGAAGAGTAATCTTCGCAGTATGATCATGGTCATCGCAATCGCATTTTTGTTTCTTTTCACCCCTGCTCAGGAACGCATATCTACACAATTGGAAAAGTGGCTTGATACGTTGCTCGATGAGTTTGGACCCGCTAGAGAATATCCTGTTTATGCCGCCTATACTGTCCAGAGAAATGTCCACTTGGTCAATCCACATTCTCAATCGATATCATTCAGTTATGAATTGCCTATTCCTGAAACTCGGACTGATTTCGGAATTTCGGATTATGGTTTTGAATCAGCAGATGGGGCTTTTTCTTACCCGGTTGTTACACTACAGGAAGTCGCCAACATGGTTGCCAAAGTTGAGGGCGGAATGGATGTCATCATTCCCATTGATGAAGAATATCGTATAGAGGCAAATGCCATTCAACTCGATTCTAACACAGAAATTTATTGGCCACCCGTCGGGCAAAATTCAGATCGGTGCAGTGTAGCTCGGTGCGCTATATGGCAAGGGGATATTCAACCAGGTCAAATGGCCACATTGGAAGTGACATACGATGTGACATCCTCGTCTTTTTCTTGGTGGGGTGGGCCTCAAGCCCCCGATGAAGCACCACGGGCTGCAGACGAACTTTCAATCCACAAGGGCAATGATGGAACTTATGCTGACTATGACCGTTCAGGGCGACTGGACTCGATGTACGATCAATTTGGGTCTGAGAAACAATGGTATGATCGTGATTCAGGACCCAGCCAAAATTGGGCTGTAGACGGCGATAGCAATGTTGTCATCGCCCTTGC
>MDTC01006807.1_pt1 | contig 16012 bp, 24 predicted proteins | sample 811181 | NCBI WGS metagenome assembly MDTC01 (sample SAMN05326644, study PRJNA326480) | marine metagenome | isolation source: seawater | place: Pacific Ocean: North | collected 2011
CATGGTGTGGGATTCGAACCCACGCGTCAATGACAGCGGGTCTTAAGTCCGCCCCCTTAGACCAACTCGGGCAACCATGCTTATCATCTCATCTCATATCATTTTCCTCCACTTATTATCATAATAAGGTCTCTTTAAGCCAGTTTCAAATTTAATTTATTATTTTAAATTCTCAAATAATATCATATATACATGAATAATACTGTAAATGAATGTCCCATATGTTTTTATGATGTAACTTTAAATGATAATTTCGTTCTCTGCACTAAATGCCGTCATCATATTCATCTTCATTGTTTCAATAGTTGGACTAAACAATCAAATTCTATAAAATGTATTTATTGTAATGTAAGTGATAATGTAGTCTATTTCGAAACAAATAAACCCAAACAAAATAAAATCATTAGTTGTCTCAAATCATTTAAGAATAAATTGATAAGTAAAATAACCGGATATAATAATGAAAATCGTAATGTCTTTTCTCCCATATAACACATATCTACACATTCTAAAAAAAAATAAATATAAACGCCCACGCTCGCGTAAAATTTATCATACACCCGATAATTTCCCCATAATAAGCAATATGAATGATTATATCGTTGATTTTAATCATTTCAATATATATCCAACTAAAATTGTAAAACATAAACATAAATTCAAACGATACTATCATGGAAGATCCATATATGATAAAAATGATACATTTAAACATATACTAAATGATAAATCTCAACCTTCTACCATATTATCATTCATGAAAAATGAAAATATTTAGTATATATTGTCATATAATTAAAAATAAATTTTTAATATTTAAAATTCACCCCTCAGATTTTCTTTTTTAAAATATGCAGGGAGAGATAAATTGTTTTTTTTTATTTTTATCAATAAATCTACCATATTTATTGATAAACCTTTTCCCATAGAATAAATTTTTTATCAATAAAAAAACAATAATATGTTTTATGTTATGATATATTATATCATATGTTTAAACTATTGTTATTATTAACATATGTTCAATCAATATTAAGTTTAGATATAACTCAATATTGCACTAATAACCCTACATGTGATGATAATAGATGTTGGCTTTCAACACCATGTAGATATAAAGATAAATGTATGTATAAAGAATTAAGTGACAAAGTAACTGAATACTCTTGTTCATGTAATTATAAAGATAGTAACAATCAACAAGTCTATCAAACTCCTTCGTGTTCAAACTCATATGGATATGTTAAAATAATTGATAATAACGATTTATATTGTTTGGTGGGTAAAGACAGTGTTTATTATCCTAGTTCTCCAGATCAAAGAGAAGGAGCAATATGGTGTAAAGGTTCAGAAACCGACAATAATAATGTCTTTAAAATTAAAACTGTATCTCAAAATAAATATGTTTTTTATTTAAATGAAAGAGGACCATGTACTGTCAAATATTGGAGAAGAAAAACATATGATGGTAGATATAGGATTGAATGTGATGGATTGAATAATCCACATATATTTGAACTAATCCCATCATCCTCTGATACTTACACTTTAAAAGATAATAATAATCAATATTGTTTCTCTGACGGAATAACAGGTATAAGATGTAGATGGCATTCAGGAACACCATTCAAAGTTATTGATTCTCCTATCTCTTTCTTTCCTACTCAATCTAATACTAAATGGTGCAAAGATTCTCCACAACAATTATGTCGTCTTGGTTGTCCATCAGCAATATGTAATGAAGATGAATGCGCATATCGAGAAGGTATATGTTGTGATTATACATGTAAAAAACAAGAAATTACTGTTGAACCGTCACCTGTTCCTTCTCCATCATCCACTCCTTCTCCCTCATCTTCTCCATGTTCATCAACAACATCTTTTGTAAATATAATCAATAAGACTCTATGGACTAATAGAACGAGATGGTTCAATAAGACTTTATGGACTAATAAAACAAGATGGTTCAATAAGACTTTATGGACCAATAAAACAAGATGGTTCAATAAGACTTTATGGACTAATAAAACAAGATGGTTCAATAAGACTCTATGGACTAATAGAACAATATGGTTCAATAAGACTAATATAATTAATGAAATTAGATATAAAGATCAAGTAAGATGGACAGATAAAATAAGATGGACAGATAAAATAAGATGGATAGATGAAATAAGATATATAGATGAAATAAGATACAAAGATGAAGTAAGATACATTGATCAAATAAGATGGACGGATGAAATAAGATGGATAGATGAAATAAGATATATAGATGAAATAAGATATATAGATGAAATAAGATACAAAGATAAAGTTAGATGGATTGAAAAAGAAAGAATAATTATAAAAGAAGAAACTAGATATATAAATAAAATAAAATGGGAAAATAAGACAAAATGGATCAATAGGATAAATTGGAACAATAAGACTATTTTAAACATTTTAAATATATCCAAACTTAATCATATTAATATCACAAAATATTTCAATATAAGTGAAGATGAATATGAATGCGAAAAAATAACTAAAAAAAGAAATGACTATTTTACAAATAGAGAAATAATATTTTTATCAGTATTTACATTTTTAGTTTTATGTTTTGGAATATATGAGATGGTGAGTCGATACGATTCTATATGTGAATGTATAGATTGTGTGAGTGCGTTTAGAGATAATAATATGGAAGATACTGATGAACCAGTAGATGGACAACCACCATCAACTATATTAGATATGCAAACATTTCATTCTTTTTCTCAAAGATTAAGACATTATAGTCCAGATTCAGATAATGTTGATAAGTCAACCCAAACAGATGAAGAATTTCACAATAATCCAATGATATATAAAATTTAAATTTATAACTGAAATTATATATTTAAATAATATAAAATTAATTAAAATAATTTATGTAAATGTGTCAAAGTATTTATAATTTTATAGAGATAATAGGGAGTAATTGTTCCTTTATGGGGAATTATTTATGTAGAAAGATGCGTGATAATTTATTGACTGGAACAGAACATTCTGTAAAAATATCACCCGACTGCACAACTCCTGTTAAAAGTTTATCAATGATAATAGGAAAACCAAGTGATGAAGAAAAGATATCAATCGTTTTGAATGATCCAAAATTTGGAATGTTTAGTCTTCAAAAATACTTTCTCACTAGAGGATACAAAAATGAAGTCTTAAAACGAAAAAACACATTCTACTGTAGTCATATTTTTTCTTCTTTAGCACTGCTACCCGCTTTAGTATTTATAGCACAATGGTCAATATACATAGGATTAATAGCATACGAATGGCAGGAATTTGATGGTGAATTTTGTCCAAATAGGGCAACATGGGAAAAGAAGTTAATAATGTTTGGGAGTGCGGTGATATACTATGTTCGTTCATTTTTTCTGTGGGATAATCTAACAGATAGAACAAGACTACGAAAAATGATACCCAGCACTAATATTTTAGTTATGTTAGATACATTTCAAGAATTTGGATTTAATTTATTTGTTTATGCAGCTAATTTATGGATAATATTTGTGGAGGATGATGTTCAAGATATGATATTGAATTGTTTGGCGATGGAGTTTTTAATGAATTTAGATAATGAATTCGAAGAAATGTATTTTAAATATTTGCCAGAAGCAGCTATAGACATATATGATAATATTTTTGTGAATTATTATGAAAACTATACGATAATCAATAAGAAAAATAAGTCATGGAGTTTCTGTTGTATTAAATATGTGACATGGTTACCATTTAAACTATTAGTTATTTCTCTTTTAATTTTTCCAGTTATATGTTTCATATCAATATTTTATTTACCTATATGCAAATAGTTAATTAATATATTAATAAAAGAACTTTAATAGAAGTCATTAATATATATTATAATATGAGTTCTAATATGATGTTTCATAATAACACAGTATCTTTATATGATAATTGGTATGAGTCGCACGCTAGTTTGTTGAGAAGCGTATGTTTGGAGTTGGGGAAGCAGGATGAGATTGAGGCGATGATGGAGAGATTTCTAGGAGAGAAGTTGAAGATGAAGTTCAAGAAGAATAGTAATCTTCCAAAGAAGCCCAAGTCAGCATATTTCTTTTTCTGCGATGATGCTAGACCACCGCTATTGGAGAAGGCAAAGAAGAAGGGAAAGAAGGTTGTGATTGGGGATATTGCTAAGGAACTAGGAACAAAGTGGAAAGCACTAACAGATAAGAAGAAGGAAAAGTATGTTAAGTTGAACAAGGGAGATAAAGTTAGATATGAAAATGAAATGGTAGAATATAATCAAAAATATAATTAAATATATTATTCATATATATTATTAAATGAATAATATTGATTTACAGATTGAAAATTATGAAATAAATGATATGGTGAATTTCATTGGATTAAATAACAAATATGATGTATTTGAATTACAAAGAGCCGTCGATAATAAATTAAAAAGTATCGCTGATTCCAATAAAATAAATAAAAAACTAAAAATGAAATTATACAAATTCATAAAACAAATCAGTTATCGTCTCAAAGATAATCTCAATTATATTCATAAAATACAAGAAAAACAATATACAAAAGAATATAAACTTGAACATATTAATCATCAACTCACTGACATAAAACAAACAATAGGAAAAATAAATAATGAAAAAAATGATGTTGTATATGTAAATCCTGTGAATACTGGATTAGTTAATCAAATACAACGTAATATCATCACTCAACAAATTAGTATTGATACAAAATTTAGAAAAAATTATTTTGATACTAAAAGCACAGATTTTGTTATTAATTTGGCGACACCATTGAAGAATGTAGTTAGTATGAAACTAGCATCATTAGAAATGGCAAATGTTCAACATATTATTTCTCAAATCAGAGGAACACATTCTTTTAATATTACTGTTACTAATCTACAAACTGAAGACATCTCTAAAAATATTACAATTCCCAGTGGTAATTATAATTCAACTAAAATGGTTGAATTCTTAAATGAAGAATTATTAAGTATTAACTGTGAAATATTAATTAATACTAATACATTACATACAACTATACGTTCAAAAAATCAAAATGATAAATTAATAATAAATTTTGAAAATACTATAAATTTAAATGCTCCTCCAATGAGAACATTAGGATGGTTATTAGGATTTAGAAATAGAAAATATGAAGGAACATATTTTTATACTAGTGAAGGAAGCGTTGACTTAGGAGGAATGAAATATTTTTTTTTATGTGTAAATGATTTTAAAAATTCTCTTCAAGATGTATGCACCATTTTATATGAAAACTCATTCATGAGAAAAAATATTCTGGCTAGAATACCAATGAGAGAAGGAAAAGGAGCAGTTTTATTTGACGATAACAGCGATAAAATTACTAAAAAAAGACAATATTTTGGACCAGTAAATATTGATAAATTACACATTACTCTTATAGACGAATACGGCATTACAATGGATTTAAATTATAATGATTTTTCATTTGCTTTAGAATTCGATGTGCTACATGAAAAATAATATGCTAATTAAGTATGATAAATTATCCTAGTTTATTTAATTTAAAATATAAAAATGATCTTTCTAATTCCATTATTCAACAATTTCATCTTGAATGTTTAAATATATCAAAATTAAAATTATGGAAAGATGTTTTTAGTTTAGATTTAAGTAACAATATTATTATTAATCACGAAAACATAACTAAATTATTTTCTAATCTTCAAAAATGTTTCAATGGACATTTCCATTTCACTGGTAAATCATTCACAAATAATCCTATATTAAGAGGTGATATTCCTCTATATTATAATCAATATATGGCACATAAAATGTTCAATAATTCATTGAATTTAGAACCATTCAAAAATATAAAAAGTGTCAAATTGCTAATTAATCGCCAAATTGAAAACATACTTCATCAAATTTTCAAAAAAAATAATCCACTCAATATTCCTATTAAACACATCATCAACCAAAATAATACAAATTTATTTTTAACATTTAAAATACAAATTAATAATAATAATAATTTTAAAAATCTTGATAATACACTATGGTATCTGCATTTATTTATTAATTAATATTATATATATTAATATTATATATAATGTCAAGTAATTCTTTAATTTTTCAGTTTCCAGTTGTATTTGAAGTAAGTGGAAATTTAATATTATTTGGTGAAGTTTTTCAACAAGATTTAGTTAGTCCTCATTTAACATTTGATGTTGTAGGAACTGATATATCTGCTTCTAGATTTGAAAGAGTATTTTTAGTTGGTGATTCTAATTCAGGAACTAATTTATTTTATGCCAGAGCAGATTCTAATGGTGGTGATCAAACAGATGAAAAAAATTATGTTAGTAATTTAACCTTCTTTATCGCACAAACTCTTATGCAAAATGGTAAACTTAAGTTTAATTCTAACTTTAGCACACAAAAAGTACCCATGGGACCATCTATTCGTGATCAAGACCCTTCTCAAAATTTTTATACTGGAACTCTTACTGATCCAAGTGGTAATTTTTATAACGAAGTAGTCACTAGAATTTTATCGACTCATCTATTAGGAAATCCATTTATTCAAGCATTTATCAAAAATGAAGGTGACCTATATAATCAATTATCATCTAACGCAAAAGTTGAAGTTCTAGCGGACCAATTAAATGAAACATTAGGTGGAGATGTTTCTGGAAATATTACTGCATCTGCTAATCCATTAGGTAATCTTAATGTAAGCACTTTAGTATCACAAAATATGTCAAATGGTAAAAGTAATAATGTTCTTCAGGGATTTTATGAACAAATGTTTGCTGACACCTCTAACAATTCCACTAGAAGACTTAAATTTCAACAAATGCAAGATTCCAGTTCTGTTTTAGTAGATGGACAAACATATGTTAATGGTATGCCTTTCTTACCCGGAGACAAAATAGATTTCTTTTTTAGAAATAAAATTAATCTCGCTGTAGAGGCAGTTGCTGGTTCTGGTAATCAACAACAAGGAGGTAACTTTTTACCTAGCGTGAGTCTAAGCGATATATTTAAAGGTGGTAATTTATTAACTGATTTATCTAATGTTCCTGCTCCTGGAAGATATGGATGGATGGGATTTAGTTATGATTTAAGTCAAAATGGATTATATGGCCCCGGAGAGTTGACACAACAAACTACTGATGTTAGTGGTAATTCAAATATTTTTGATGCTCATATTTGGAAATTAAGAATTACTCTAGTTTAATTAATATTTCTATATATTAATAATGGCTTCATTCAATATGTTTGGTAAAAATAATGAATCTATACAATCATCTGAAAGAACTAAAAACATTAAAAATAGAACATTATTCCTCAATAAAAACACTCTCAACCCTCGCAAAAAAAATCATCAAAAATATTATAATCTTATAAATGGTTATTTTAATTGTAAAAATTTAAAAAAATATCATGTTGATAGTAGTGGATGTTTTTGGGTATGGTTAGATGATGATTTAGATAATATTAATGTAAAAAATTGTGATGACTGGAAACTTTCAAAAATAGAATATGATATTAGTAATACAACATTAACTAATTTGGATGATGTTGAATTAATAGAAATTAATGATATTTCTGGAGAATTTTTCCCATACAAAAAAGATTCTATTAAAAATCCAAAATATGTTTATAAAAAATATACCTTTTTTGACCCTAACAATTCTAAAAATATTACTATATATTCCAATAATTTAAAATTTAAAATTAATCATTCTTTAATTAATTAATAATATATTTTTTTTTAAAATTATATATTATACTTATGACTAAATTCGCTTTATTAATTGGCACCAACTATCCAAATACAGATATATCTCTTAATTCTCCTTTAAATAATATACTTTATGTTAAAAATGAATTGTTAAAATATGACTTTAATAACGAAAATATATTACTTCTTAATGATACTACTTCTAATTATACTAAATCGACTCATCATAATATCATAACTCTTATTAACGCAATTGCTACACGCTCTAACCCAGGTGACCTTTTATTCATTTATTTCAACGGATACAACTCAATAACTAACAATAAAGATGAAATATATTGTCCTACTGATTATGAAAATCCTATTCTTTTCAAAGAATTATACAGCGTATTAAAAAAAAATAAAGGTAATAATTTCATCCTTTCTGATTGTCAAAATTCAAAAAAAGTAACTTATTTAAAATATAATTTTTATCCTAATAACACATTAGTTGAAAATTTAAAAATGAATGTAGATGATTTTAGATTAAGTATGATATATAATCATTATGATGAAGAACATGAAACTAAAATATTCGAAAAAAAAACATTTATTAACGGTAAAACTGATTATTTTTCTCTATTTACTATTCATTTTTTTATTCTTTTAGATAAAAATAAAAATATTACATTTATTGATTATATAAATAAACTTAGTAGAGAATCTGGAATAAGTAATAGTATTGTTGGGTTTAATAAACAATTATTAGAAGAAGATATTTTTTTTGAAGAATATGATATTCCTGATATGGATGAAAAAAGAGAAACACAAAATACTATCGTATATCTTAAAAATGTAGTTCGACAAAAAGCCAAAAATATCCGAAAATTACAAAAAATTATTAATAAAAGAAAATAATGTTAATAAATATTAATATGCCTAGAAAATCATCATCTATGGGAGTATTAAATAACTCTATTAATTCTTCTCAAAATCAAATTCAAATTATTACTAATTCTTTCAATAATTTAGTTACAGATATTCAAAAATATATTGACCTGAATGTTAAACCTCAATATGTTGATTTTTATTTCAATGAAGAGTATGACTCTTTTGATCAATATAATACCACATACAAAAATATTATATTAAGTAAATTAAATAATTTTAAAAATGTTGCTAATAATACAAGCGATACCACCAGTAAAAATTTAGCAATATTCGCTGAATCCGTAATAAATCTTATTTCAAAAATAAGAGATGAAACTAAAGAATCTAATGAACTTATTGAACAACTTAAAGAACAACTAGCTATCTTCGCAAAACAAACATCTATCGTTCCACCAGCACCTATTAGAGCTATCATTGATGTTAATATTACAATTGATGAAAAATATCTAGTTTATGTTCAAAGATACGGCGTTCCTCACAATGGTATTTTTGATCAAACTATTTTAGATGATATTGAAGAAGAATTATCTCAGTAATAATTATATAATGAATAACATAACTATCAACTATATCGTTAAAGACTTAAATACTATGATTCAAAAATTAGAAAATAAAATTAAAGTTTATGATAAACAAGAAGAAAAACTTAAATTAGAAAAACCTCCTGCTGGATTACCTTCTAATTTACGAATTAATAAATCCATTTTAAAATGGTCAGGGTCATTAAGAAACTAATCGCTTTCATTTCTTAACTTTTTATTTTCTACCCTTAATACTGATATCTCATCCTTCAACTTATGTATCAATCTTATTCTCTGTTCTCTCTTCACCTTTCCAGCATAGTAATATCTTCCATCCGTCTCACCATATGGACCTATCCCATTAAATGTTAATCTATTTTTATTTATCTGGTTTATCAAATATTTCAGTGATTCTTCAGTAAATTTATGATAATCTATAATTTCTACATATTCTTTCAATGTTAATTTTGGATGTTCAATTATCATCGAATCTAATCTACTATAATCCTGAACCTTCAATCTTTCCAAATTTTTCCATATTTCTGCATCTTCATTATCAAAGTTAGTATCCGCCATTTTATTATTTATAGAAATTTATTTATAAATAATAATTCAATTTATATTCCCTTTATCTTTATATCTACATCATTCACATCTAATAATACGTTATTCCCACTACTATCTAACTCTTGTATTTCTGGATATTCGTCTTTATCTAAAACATTAAACGAAGCACTTTCTATTAAATATCCACTTAATGCTAAATCATTCAAATTCGACTTTTTTCCAACACTATATGAATTATTCAATTTCATCAATACTAATATCACAAAAGACAACAAACTCGTTAATGAACCTGACCCGGTCTGATTTAAAAATATATCTATAACCGAAAAACATAAATTTACTATATATACCATCCCAGTTAAACTAACCGAAAATAAATACAAATGATTTTGCTTATGTATCAAAGTTTTTAATTTATCATCGCTTCTCATTATTTCCTGTAAATTATTATCGCTTTCATCCTGATCTATATCCAAATGTTTTATAAACACGTTTTCTCTATTTAATTCAACCAAATAAGTTATTGTAAAAAATAATAAAGAAGTAAAGTTAATTCCAAGAACTACTCTATGAAACGCACCGTCTTTTGTTAAGTTCTCATTTAAACTACATATTGTTCCATCGCAATCTTGAGGAACAAACATTACTAATAAATTACCCATTAATACCTTGTAAAATTGTAACACAAACTTAAAAATAATCATTATTCTTTCTTTGTTGTCTTGATCTATCTTCATTTATTATATAAGGTTATAATAAAATTGATTAAAGGTTTCGTTATTTAAAAATAAATAACGAAACCATGGAACCCGGCGGACATAATGAAACTCTCTCAGAAGAGTATATCAACTATATTGAACAAGAAATGAGACTTCAAGAAGAACTTCAAAACGCACTACAATCACCAGTTCAATCTCCTCCTTATTCACCCCCTCAATCACCCCCTAATGAACCTCTCGATGGTCGTCTGGCCGAATTAATTGAACCTATCCCCATATTATCTACTCCAGTTAGTAATGAAGTTTTTGATGATATTGATTCAACTGGAGAATTTGAATATTCTAGTGATTCAAATCATGAAGAAGATATTATAGAACCTGCTTTTTCACTAGGATTCCGTCAAAGATTTGAACAAGAATTGGAAAACACTTTCACTCCAGAACAGTTAGGTGAAATGTATAATGATCTACAAAACAATAATTTAGAAGCAAGTAGTCCTGTTTTTAGGGTTATTGATTCAATTGTTAATGAAATTATGAGTTCTAGAGATATCTCAGCGAATCTAGTTGAAGAAACGAATGACGAAACTAATGAAGAAACTAATGAAGAAACTAATGAAGAAACTAATGAAGAAACTAACACTAGAGAATGCGTTGTATGTTATAAAAAAGCAGAGATTGATGATGTTGTTTCAACACCGTGTAATCATTATTATTGTAAAGGATGTTTCTTTAAATGGTTAAAGGAATCAAATACATGCGCTTATTGTAGAAATCCATTTACTGAATATACTAATTGGGAATATTCTTATGAAGAAGAAAATGAAGAATTAAGAACACACAGACAACTCGTAAAAGATAACATGAAACTTGTCACTAAATTCTATAAGAAAAAACAACAACTAACTAATCTTAATAATAAACTTAAGGATACCAATGCTGAAGTTGATAAAATGAATCTTTCCGCTATTAGAAGAAGAGAATTAGCCGAATTCAACGAGGGATATGGAGATGCTATCATGGGTATTCTTGACAAAAAAAATCTAAGCAGAGTTGATAAAATTAGATATAAATGTCATTATAAAAATGGATTTTGCTCTGGATTTAAGAGTAGATATGGCATGACATTTCAACAATATAGTAATGCTGTTAAGGGAAACTTTTACATCGATAGTGAACTTAATAAGAAAAAAATCAGAAAACTTTATCGTAAACGATTTAGACCAAAGCAAAATAACTTATTTGATTATAATTTTACAAGAAAAAAACCTACTAATGGATATGTTTTAGATAGCGATGACGATTCTAGTAGTGATAGTAGTAGCAGTAGTAGCAGTAGTAGCAGTAGTAGCAGTAGTATACTCTGGACTAGAAGTAATTTATCTAGATACAAACAAAAAACTCTTTACATCGATGAAAATGGTCTTATTAAAATTGAATAAATATAATAAATTTAATACTTTAATTATAAAATGGATAATGATACAATTATAATGATAATTATTTTGATATCTATACTTTGTATATATGGTGTGTGTGCTGGTATATATTGTTTTATGAATAAAAAGATATTTAAAAAACAATATACGGTAACTCCATCAGATAGTGTTGTATAAAAAAATATTTTATCTGGTAAATAATATATTTTTTATTTAATTTTTCTTTCTATACCAGTAATATTTCACACCATTTCCCTTATCTTCTATCTTAGTCAATGACCATGATTTCACGTCATAAGTATCCATCCATCTATGATATGCTTGCCAGTTGGTTGATTTCTCATACCCACTCCACATATATTTTCCCTTTACATCTTCGTATGTAGTTCGAGGATTATAATTCTCATCTATTTCTTTATTAAATACAATCTCTTTATAATATTCATCAAACTCCGGAATTCCTCCCAACTTATTTGATATTTCCAAACAACTATCCATATCTATCACAAACCCACCTCTACAATTCGGGTCTGATAATATTCTTCCATATTTTAAAAATGTAAATAATTTATTCCATTGTCTTTCCATTATACCCAACTCTTTGAATAAAGTAATATTATTATTATCATCAGTATACATTTTAATATTTGAGAATGGATTATCTTTTGTCATTTTAAACAATAATTTAAACACTCTCGCACCCTCTAAATTTTTTTCATCTATAAGTGATAAATCAACATAAACAATGCGATTATTAGCATCAATTATAGTAAGTATTCTATCATCAGTGGTATTCATTGTTATCAATAAAAAAATTTAATTAAACTAATTTATATCAATTTAATTAAATATTCATAATAAGTTTAAATGGACCTTCTAGCATGATGTCTGTTTCTCCTAGATGGTTTTCTCAACATTTCATTTGTCTTCCATGTATTTGGAATAACTTCACAATATACTCCTCCTGAAGCAACATGAAGTCTATAAGCACTTGTAACTGCGGGGTCATCACTTATTGGAATATACACCTTATTTCCATCATTTAGTCTCACTACATAAACATCTGCTTCCTGATCTAGATTCTTATTATAAAACCCATTTCCCCTCAATTCCCATCCAATATGCTTCATAAACTCACTTCTCTCTAGATACAACTGGTCTCTTGTTCGATTGAATTCCTTTTGTTCATTTTCAAACTGAAAGACACGAGTGTCATTAATAAATCTATTCGGTGGTGTTCTAATATTGGTAACTGCCATAATATATAATTATTAATTACTTTTTTAATTAATATAAAAGTAATCAATTTTAATTATTTAAATGAATCCCTTAAATAAACCCCTTAAAATAGCCTTCTGTATGCCAGGTAAAACTTTTTCCAATAATTTCCTTAATTCCTGGTCATATCTATTGAGTTATTGTTTAAATCACAATATTACACCATATATCATCACAAAAACTAATTCGAATGTTTATTATGTTAGGAATCAATGTTTAGGAGCAGATCTAACTAGAGGACCGGATCAGGATCCATGGGATGGAAAGTTGGAATATGATTTTATTATGTGGATTGATAGTGACCAAGTATTTAAAGTTGAAGATTTTATAAATTTGCTTAAATTTGATAAAGATATAATTAGTGGATTGTATTTAATGGATGGAGGGCGCATGTATGCGACAGTTCAAGATTGGGATATTGAATATTTTCAGAAAAATGGAAGTTTTAAGTTTATCACTCCGGAATATCTTAAGCAATGGAAAAAAGAACATCCTAACTGCTTAATGAAAGCATCATATTCTGGATTTGGATGGATGTTGATTAAAAGAGGAGTATTCGAAAAAATGAAATATCCATGGTTCTCACCTGAATGGCATAAATTTACAAATGGATGGGTTGATTTTTCAAGCGAAGATGCTAGTTTCTGTCTTAAAGCAAAAGAAGCAGGTTTCGATATATTAATTCATCCTGATGTAATTGTGGGTCATGAAAAAAGTATCATTTATTAGTATATGAAAGATATTCAAAAACGATTTATTGGATTTTTATTATTATGTATCCCGGTTCGTTTATTCTTTGTTTATTTAGCAATGAATCTAAACGCTAATTTATTACAATTGTTAGGATATTTAGCATTATTACCCGCTATAGGATTTTCATTTATTTATTTAACAAATATTAGAAAAAGCGGAGCAGAAACTTTTGGAAAAAAAATATGGTGGAATTCATTAAGACCTATACACGCATTTCTCTATTTCTATTTCGCATATCTCGCTATTAATAAGCAAAAAAATGCTTTTATTCCATTACTAATTGATGTAATTATTGGATTGATTTCATTTATTGTTTATCATTATCATATTAATTCATTTTCTAAATTATTTTAAAAAAATACTACCACATATTATTGATATGCCTATTGCTCCTAAAAATAAATAATACATTATGTAATTTCTATCAGTCTTTATAAATTTCTTACGAAACATATCACTAAATCCAAAAGCAAACACATAAATAAATATCCAGCCTATTTCCTTAGGTAACATATAATATAACTAAGTATTTAAAAATATATAACCGTCTTGTATGTCTCTTATATATTTATCATTCTCCAATAAATAATTTATCAATGCCTGTTCTCTTATCCTATCCAATATTAATGTTCTATGATGGTCCGCTTTCATATTTATATAATCATCTATCAATGGACTAGTTTTAGCGTTATATTTTACATAATAAGTAATACATTTCAACCCTGGCTTTTTCCTACACAATTTCTTTTCATATTTTATAAAAAATACCCATACACCTTCCAATTCTGACTGACAACTAGGTGACGGTTTAGCCTTATAATTATAATGTGTCTTTGCTATAATATGCCTTTTATGCTTTATACTAGATAATAATGGCGCTTTCCAATTTCCAATCTGTCGCACGATTGGACTAGGCCTATATTCACTTGTTAAATTGAGAATTGATGGCTCTCGAAATGATGATATCCTTTTCAAAAAACTCATTATATTTCACATCATATTTTTTAATTAAAAAATAGACGAATAGAGTGCCTTTTTTTTAGTTCTCTTTTTTTAGTTCTCTTTTTCATCTTATTCTTTGTCTTACTCGTCTTCCTAGTCCACTAAGTCGTCTCCTATAATCATCATCATCTTTATCATCACTTTCATTTTCACTTTCATCATCTTTACTTTCTTCCAGATATTCATCAGAAATACCACCTATTCTAGCCCTTTCTCTGTATGTTCTTGTATATGTATCACATGAACAGTGTTCCATATAACATTCGTCAGGAACATTAAATTCAACAACATATAATTTGTTATTGTGTGTAAATGTATCCATATCTGGTTGTATATTAATCAAACTTGTAAAGTAGTTTTCAGCGTTAAGTAGCATTCCTTTTATTCTTTGTTTTGGAGTCATTGATGCGTAGGATGGTATTTTTCCTGTAAGTATATTATTAAACTTTTTTATTTTTATGTCTGTCTGTTTGTTTGTTATCATTAACTCAATATCTCCATCACATAATTTCAACATAAACACTGAATATTCATATATTCCCGTTATTTCTAGAGAGATTGATTTAATGAATGGATGTTCTTTGATATCAGGGTCTATATTTTCCATTATTTTTTCAATTTCTTTTGTTTTCTGGGAGGTGTATCGCTTCTATGCCTCTTCTTTCTTTTCTTTCTTTTTACTGAATCCTTGTATCGGGATTTAGAAGAACCCTTATTATGTATGTGATGAACTATCTTCCCAACTATCACACTAGATACTCCAATTATTACTATTGCTTCCCACGCCATTTTTTCTTCCTTAAAAAAAAGCGATTATATATCAATTTAATTTAAAACCTATTAGGGCTCAAATTTCACTGAATAATTCAATCAACTCTTTTTTCCCATCATCTTCATTTAAACAGATTCCGGAACCATATCTAAATATTGATTCTAAAACATGACCCCATTTTCCATCTTCATCATCATATGTTATTATATCTTCATCTTGTTGATCGTTTTCCTCATTATAATCAAAATATACTTTACCACC
>MDTC01029901.1_pt1 | contig 16012 bp, 10 predicted proteins | sample 811181 | NCBI WGS metagenome assembly MDTC01 (sample SAMN05326644, study PRJNA326480) | marine metagenome | isolation source: seawater | place: Pacific Ocean: North | collected 2011
AAGAGCGAAGAGAGACATCGTCTTTTAGCCGACAACGCAAGTGATGTTATATGGACTATGGACTTAAAAGGTGAGTTCACTTATATAAGTCCTTCTGTTGAAAAACTTAGAGGATTTACTGTTGAAGAAATTAAGAAACAAAAACCCGAAGAATTTCTTACTAAAAATTCCTTAAGTCATTTTACTGAAGGGATGAAAGTAATTCACCAAGCTGTTGCTGAAGGTAAAAAATTTCCAGATGTTACAGTAGAATTAGAACAGCCATGCAAAGATGGTTCAACCATTTGGACAGAAGCAACGGTAACCGGAATTTACAAGGACGATAATACTTTTATCGGAATTCTTGGAGTTACCAGAGATATCTCGCAAAGAAAGGAAGCCGAGGAATCTTTGATGAGCTATTCACATGAATTAGAAAAAATTAATGAAGAACTGGTCTTATCAAGAGAACAAATTGAAGATACATTGTATGAGAAAAATATTCTTGTAGATCAATTGGAAGGAACAAGAATTAAGTTAGAAGAAGCTATTAAACAAAAGGATAAATTCTTTTCAATCATTTCACACGATTTGAAAAGTCCGTTCCAAGGTTTATTGGGATTAACAAACATAATAGTTGAAGATATTGAAGGACTCAATCTAAAAGAGATTAAGGAATATACTTCACTTCTTCATAATTCCGCAGAAAGTATTTACAAGCTTCTTGAAAATCTATTGGAATGGTCAAGACTTCAAAGAGATATGATCGAATTCCAAATTACTAAAGTAAACCTTAACTCACTGGTTGAACCAATTATTGAAATACAATCACAAAACTTAAAAAACAAAAATATTTCGTTAGAAAATCTCGTCTCAAATAATCTTTATATTTCTGCTGATGTAAATATGGTAACAACAATTATAAGAAATCTAATTTCGAATGCGGTTAAATATACAAGACATAACGGTTCAATTGTAATTAGTGCGAAAGACAAATCAGATTCGGTGGAAATTTCTGTTAAAGACAGTGGTATTGGAATTCCACAAGATATGCTGAATAAATTATTTGTTGTTGGAGAAAAGACTTCACGATTGGGAACTGATGGTGAAAGCAGCACAGGACTTGGTTTAGTACTTTGCAAAGAATATGTAGAAAAGCATAATGGAACTATTCTTGTTGAAAGTGATGAAGATAAAGGAAGCACATTTATAATAACTCTACCCAAACTTTCATAGGGATGAAAATTATTTCATATCATTAATTCGATTTCATTTATTACTTTTGTAATCAAATCAAAAGTAGAATGGATTATTGAATAACTTCAATAAATATAAAGATATTGTTAAAACTGCTTTAAAGATAACTGCTGTTTTAATTTTTACGACTGTTATTTTACTTCAAGGAAATCTGCATACAATAATTTTTAAATCCTTTGAAGCAAAATATAAAAAGGAAGTAAAGCAGATTATTAAAGCCGGCTTACCAGAGAATAATTTAATCACAAATAAATTTCATAGATCAATTTTTGAAAAAGAACATCCTAATTTTAAGTGGATTAAAAAATATGAATACAGATTTAACAACGAGATGTATGATGTTATCAGATCTGAATTCAGAGGGGATTCGGTTTATTTTTTAGTTTATCATGATATGAAAGAATCTAAGTTATTCAAAAATTTAGATGATAAGATTGCCGATCTGCTTGAGCAAAATCCAAATAAAAAAAATGAAATAACTTTATTAGTATTATCACTTAATAAATTTTTTGTGCCGCATAACTATCCAAATCTTAATAATTCCCAAACAGCAGAAATAAGCTATAATTCATTTGAGGAAAATTTAAAGCTCGGATTTCTGCAATTGGAAATTCATCCTCCTAATAACTTAACTGCCTAAAAAAGCTAAGTTTTCAAATTATTGTTTTCATGAAATTATTATTAGGGTGAAGTATGAAAATTATTTTTTCACTTATCATACTGTTTACTTTTTCTTTAAACGCACAAATAGTTACGGTTAAAGATGCAGCTACCGAAAAACCGCTGGAAGTTGTTTCGGTTTACAGTAATGATTTAAATAGAGCACTAATTACAAATCCAAACGGTCAAGTTGATATTAAGTCGCTGAACAAGAGCAATGAAATAATATTCAGATTGATTGGATATGAAAAATTGTCTTTCAGCTACAATCAATTAAAAGAAATGAATTTTATTGTTAAAATGAAAGAACAGGCAATATCAATTGAAAATGTAATTGTATCTGCAAAAAGATGGGAAGAAGACAGAAGTGAAATTCCTCATACAATTGAAGTAATTACACCAAAAGATATAGAATTGCAGAATCCGCAGACCGCCGCAGATATGCTTAGTCAATCGGGGCATGTTTACGTTCAGAAAAGTCAATTAGGGGCCGGAAGCCCTATGATTAGAGGCTTTGCAACCAATCGTGTTTTACTTGTGGTTGATAATGTAAGAATGAACACTGCAATTTTTAGAAGCGGTAATCTGCAGAATGTAATTTCTCTTGATGCAAACTCTTTGGCAAATTCTGAAGTTATTTTTGGTCCGGCTTCAGTTGTATATGGAAGTGATGCAATTGGCGGCGTGATGGAATTTAATACACTGTCCCCTAAATATGCTTACGGAAACGATTATCTAATTGACGGCAGCGTTTTAACTAGATACTCAACTGCAAATAAGGAAAGAACAGGAAGTTTTAATTTATCATTAGGCTTAGAGAATTGGGGATTTCTAACAAGCTTTACATACAGTAAATTTGATGATCTAAGAATCGGTTCAGACGGACCGGATGAGTATCTTCGTCCTTTTTACCAGACAAGATTAAATGGAGTTGATACTTTTTTTGTTAATTCCGATCCCGAACTTCAAATTAATTCCGGTTACGAACAGATTAATTTTATGCAGAAAATTAATTTTAAACCGAATGAAGATTGGGAATTCAAGTATGGATTTCATTATTCAACTTCTTCAAACGTGCCCCGTTATGATAGATTAATTGAACTTAGAAACGGTTCCCCTAGATCAGCGGAATGGTATTACGGACCGCAGAAATGGATGATGAATAATCTTTCCATTACTAATTATTCTGTTAATACATTATTTGATCTTTCCCAAGTTGTACTGGCTTTTCAGAATTTTGAAGAAAGCAGAAATGACAGAAGTTACAAAAGTTCCACATTAAGAAGCAGAACAGAAAAGGTTAATGCATTTTCAGCTAATATCGATTTTGTAAAAAATATAAATCCTCAATCTCAGATTTATTACGGAATCGAAACTATATTCAACAAAGTAAACTCAACTGGCGAAAAAACCAATATTAATAATGGAGTAAAATCTGCTGAGAGCACGCGATATCCCGACGGATCAACTTGGAATTCTTATGGTGCTTATCTTGCTTATAAAAATAAGCTAAGTGAAAAGTATATTCTTCAAACAGGAATTAGATATAATCTTGTTGATATAAATGCAGAGTTTGATACAACATTTTTCCCTTTCCCGTTCACTAATGCAGAATTGAATACCGGTGCATTAACTGCAAGTGCGGGATTAGTCTGGCATCCACAAAAAGATTGGCAGATTAATTTTAATCTATCAACAGGTTTCCGTGCACCAAACATAGATGATATCGGAAAAGTTTTTGATTCTGAACCGGGTTCGGTTGTAGTTCCAAATCCAAACTTAAAATCCGAATATGTCTACAGCGCAGAACTTGGTTTGATGAAGGTTTTTTCTTCTAATCTAAAGTTAGAATTGGTAGGATTTTATTCTTACTTACAAGATGCTTTAATAAGAAGAGATTTTACTTTGGAGGGACAAGACAGCATTATTTATGATGGAGCGTTAAGTAAAGTGGAATCGATTCAAAATGCCGCATTTGCTTTTAGTTACGGTCTGCATGGAGTAATAGATTTTAACTTTGCAAGAAATTTCAAATTAACTTCCAAAATAAACTATCAGCAGGGAAAAGAAGAAGATGAATCAGGCAATAAAGTTCCTCTTCGTCACTCTCCTCCTCTATTTGGCACAACAAGATTAGTTTATGATGATAATAAGTATTCGGTAATATTTTATGCAGATTATAATGGTGAAATTTCATACAACAATCTGGCTCCAAGCGAAAGAGAAAAAACCGCTATTTATGCTTCAGATGAAAATGGAAATCCTTATTCTCCGGCTTGGTTTACGCTAAATCTAAAATTAGGTATTAGAGTAATTGATAATTTATTAATTAATGTAAGTGTCGAAAATATTTTAGATAAAAGATACAGAACCTATTCTTCCGCAATTACAGCACCGGGAAGAAATTTTATAACATCTGTAAAGTATAATTTGTAGAAATGAATGACGGAGATTTCAGTAATTGAAATCTCCGTTTTAATAAATTATTTTTTTAATAGATCTCTAATTTCCTGTAAAAGTAAAACTTCGTCGGAAGGCTTTGGCGAAGCCGGAGCAGGTTTTTCTTCCTCTTTTTTCTTCAACGAGTTCATTCCTTTAATAACAACAAAAATTGCCCAAGCAATAATTAAAAAGTTAATTATGGTATTTAAAAATACCCCGTAATTAATTGTAACCGCTGCGGCTGTTTCTGTGGCTTCTTTTAAGGTAATAGAAAAACTACTGAAATCAATACCTCCCAAGAGCAGACCAATCGGGGGCATAATAACATCAGTGACTAATGATGATACGATTTTACCGAACGCACCGCCGATGATTATACCGACTGCCATATCGATAACATTACCCCGCATTGCAAATTTTTTGAACTCTTGCAGCATTAAACCTCCCAAAATGTTAGGAAGTTAATATGCAATTTTCTTTCGATTAAGTAAATAAATTTTATCTTAAACATTTTTACCTAAATTGAATCTCTTTCTTTCATTTGTATCAAGATAAAGTTTTCTCAATCTTATTGACTTTGGAGTAACCTCAACCATTTCATCATCTTGAATATATTCTAATGCTTCTTCCAAAGTAAATTTAATTGCCGGTGTAATCTTAATAGCTTTATCAGAACCTGAAGCGCGCATATTAGTAAGTTTTTTTCCTCTCTGAACATTAACTTCAATATCGGTTTCTTTATTGTATTCACCTACTATTTGTCCCTTATAAACAATTTCCCCAGGTTCAATAAAGAACTTACCTCTATCCTGTAAAGAGTCTATTGCATAAGCAGTAGACTGTCCTTCTCCCATAGAAATTAACACTCCATTTTTATTTTTACCGATTGAACCTTTGAAGTATTCATATTGATAAAAACGATGATGCATAATTCCCTCGCCGGAAGTAGCAGTAAGAATTCTTGTTCTCAATCCCATAATTCCTCTTGAGGGAATATGAAATTCAAGTTTCTGCATTGATCCTTTATTTTCCATCTTAACAAGTTCACCGCGTCTTTGTCCTACCAGTTCAATAACTTTTCCGGCAGATTCTTGAGGAACATCTACAACCATAATTTCAATCGGTTCTGCTTTCTTTCCATCAATCTCTTTATAAATTACTTTTGGTTCCCTAATTTGAAGTTCATATCCTTCTCTTCTCATATTTTCAATAAGAATTGAAAGGTGAAGAATTCCTCTTCCCGATACTTTGTATGAATCGGGTGAATTTGTATCATTAACTCTAAGAGCCACATTATGTTCAAGTTCTTTATATAAACGATCTCTTAATTGTCTTGATGTAACATACTTACCTTCTTTTCCGTAGAAAGGAGAATTGTTTACGGTAAAGGTCATACTGATTGTCGGTTCATCAATTGAAATTAAAGGAAGAGGTTCCGGATTTTCAGCATCAGAAATTGTATCGCCAATATCAATATCTTCAATTCCAACAATTGCACAAATATCTCCGCAGTTTACCTCATCAACTTCAACTCTATTCAATCCTTCAAAAACAAATAACTGCTTTGGAACAACTTCCCGAATAGAACCGTCACGTTTAATGATACTCAGCTTTTCCGATTTCTTTAATATACCTCTAAAAACTCTACCAATTCCAATTCTGCCAACATATTCGCTGTAATCAAGTGTTGTAACTTGAATTTGAGTTGTTCCTTCCTGCACAGGTGGAGCCGGAATATCCTCAATAATTGAATCAAGTAATGGATTTAAATTCTCTTTCGGATCATTGATTTCTCTTATTGCCCAGCCGTCTCTGCCCGATGCATAAACTACAGGAAATTCCAATTGGTCTTCATCGGCATCTAAATCTATAAATAAATCATAAATTTCATTTAACACTTCTGTAGGGCGGTTATCAGGTCTATCAATTTTATTTATAACAACAATTGGTTTTAAATGCAGATTTAATGCTTTCTCCAAAACGAATCTCGTCTGCGGCATTGGTCCTTCAAATGAATCAACTAGAAGCAGGACTCCATCTGCCATCTTAAGAACACGTTCAACTTCACCGCCAAAATCAGCGTGACCAGGAGTATCAATCAAGTTAATTTTAAAATCTTTATAAGGAATACTAATATTTTTAGCTAGAATTGTAATTCCTCTTTCTCTTTCCAAATCATTAGAATCTAAAAATCTTTCTCTTACAACTTGGTTTTTTCTAAATACGGCACATTGTTTCAGTATCTGATCCACAAGCGTAGTTTTACCATGATCAACGTGTGCAATTATTGCAATATTTCTAATTTCTTTCACAAAAACTCCATTTCTAAATATATACGAATTAAAAAAAGTACAACCAAGTAAGATAACTTATCTTTAAGTCTTTTCTTAGTAAATAAATGATTAAATTTGTACTTCAAAATTTTCATAAACTTTAGCACTTAAAATCAATGAATTGAAATCGGTTGTAATTTTATCCTACTTTAAGCAAAAGATTATTCTGAACTCTAAAGTAATTTTATTCGTTAAACCATTTGACAATTTTATTTGTCTAAAGTTTTTCGATATTACGTTTTTAACCAACTACTGTTTTAATTTTTTAGGAATTTCTATGAAAAATATTGTTCTAATTGTTCTACTGGTTTTTAGTATAAATCTTACTGCACAGCCTGCAGGCAGACAAATGATGGGGAATAAAATTACCGGAATTGTAATTGAATCTTCATCAAACAAACCTTTAGAATTTGCAAACATTGTGTTATACAAAACTGACGACAGCACTCAAGTTACCGGAACCGTTACAAATAAAGAGGGATTTTTTGAGCTGCAGAGAGTTAGACCTGGAAGTTATTACTTAACAATCAGTTTTATTGGATTTGATGACATAACTTTGGATGATATACAAATTACACGAGGAAATTCAGTTGACCTTGGAACTCTTAAACTTGAGCTTACCGCATACGGAACAAACGATGTTGTAGTTGAAGGAGAACGCTCTCCAATTTCTTATGAAATAGATAGAAAAGTTATTAATGTAAGTGAGCAGTACACTGCAAGTTCCGGAAGCGCCGTTGAGGTTTTGGAAAATGTTCCTTCCGTTACCGTTGATATTGAAGGAAATGTCAGTTTAAGAGGAAGTTCAAACTTTACGGTGTTAATTGACGGAAGACCGACAATTCTGGATGCAAATGATGCACTTCAGCAAACTCCCGCAAGTGCAATAGAAAATATTGAGATTATTACAAATCCTTCTGCAAAATATAATCCTGAAGGAACAGCAGGTATTATAAATATTGTAATGAAGAAAAATAAAAATCTGGGAGTAAGCAGTGTATTAGAACTTGACGGCGGATTAAATGATAAGTATGGAGCGCAGGGACTATTCGATATAAAAAATGATAATCTTGAATTTACTTTTGGTTTGGATTATAATGATAGAATTTTTGAAATGGATAATTCCGAAAGAAGTATTACTACTTTTCAAGGTACGACAACCACAATAAACTCAATTGGATTAAGCAATAGAGGTAGAAATTCTTTCGGCTTAAGAGGTTCATTTACATGGCTGATTGATGAACAGAATTCTATTACTCTTGGCGGCAGATATGGAAATGGTGATTCAAAAAGCAATTCAAATTCAACAACTACAGAAGACAACAATTTAGGAAGTGCAATTAAATACAGTAATCTTACCAGAAGAAATAGAGAAAATAACGGATATAATTTTTACTCGACTTATAAATTAGAAATTTCTAAAGGACACGAACTTACTGCTGAAGCTTATTACAGTAAAAGAGATGGCGATGAAAGAAATGTTACCGAGGCAATTGATGCAAACAATATTGTTACTGAGGGATTTATTACAACTGAAGGAGGACCCGGAGAAAACATAAGATTAAAAACCGATTATGTTTTACCATTAAATCAAGATAACAAAATTGAAGCCGGTGTTCAGAGCGAGATAAATAATTCTACAGATTTAATCGGGTTTTTTGAATACAATACAGCAACAACAAATTATGATTTCAAACAGCAGTTCAGCAACGATACAAGATATAGAAGAAATATACATTCTATTTATTCGATTTACAGAGGTCAGTTTGGGGCTTTAGGTTATCAAGCCGGATTAAGAGCAGAACTAACAGATAGAAAAATTGAATTGTTGACTAATCCTCAAGAATTCTCGCTTCAAAGATGGGATTATTTCCCAACACTTCATTTATCATATAAGTTTGATAATGATAATCAGATTATGGGAAGCTACGCAAGAAGAATTGATCGACCGAGAGGATGGTATTTAGAACCTTTCCAAACTTGGACTGATCAAAATAATATTCGTGTTGGTAATCCTTCTCTAAAACCGGAATATATAGATTCTTACGATTTAGGATTCCAAACTTTGTGGAACGAAGTTGTAATTTCATTGGAAGGTTATTACAGAGTAAATCATAATAAGATAGAGAGACTAAGATCTGTATTCAGTGAAACTGTAACTTTGAATACTATTGAAAATGTTGGTACAGATTATTCACTAGGTACCGAAATGATGTTCAATTTTGATATTATTGAAGGCTGGAATGTAAATCTACTAGGCAATGTTTACAACTATAGAATAGAAGGAAAAATTAACAACAGAGATTTCTCAAGAGAAAGTTTTAATTGGACTTCTAGATTAAACAACATCATTAAGCTTGCCGAGAATACAAGTCTGCAAATAAACGGAATGTATAATAGTCCTACTGTTTCTTCACAAGGAAGAAGAGAAGGATTTTTTATGATTAATTTAGCAGTTAGACAAACATTCTTTGAAAAAGCATTAACTGCAACCCTGCAAGTTCGTAACGTACTTGATTCTGCCAGATGGGAAAGTATATCTGAAGGAACTAACTTCTATAGTTACAGAGATGCATCAATGGAAGCTCCAATAATAATGCTTAATCTGAAATATAACTTCAATAATTTTAAGCAGGAAAGAAACAGAAACGGCGGAGATAATGACGGCGGTGGAATGGGAGTGGAAGACGATTTTTAATCAGTAAATTATATTATGGAATTATGTTAATTCAAGCCCGATTAATTCGGGCTTTTTTATTTATTAGTATATTTCAACAGTCAATAAAATGCACCTACATTTTTCGCTCAGCTTTTAAAGCTAACTCTTTAATCATTCCACCAAAAATGTAACCATGCAAAAAATAAATTGAATACCAATATAAAATTCCGAATAATCCTTTAGGTTCATAAAATGCAGTTTGAGTCAAAACACTTTTTCCATTCTCAATTTCATCAATAGAAAATTGAAGCCATGCTTTCCCGGGGAGTTTCATTTCTGCTCTAAGTCTTAACAGTTTGTTTGGAACAACAGCTTCAACTCTCCAGAAATCAAGAGGATCACCGACCAGCAAATTGTTTGGCTCTCTTCTTCCTCTTCTCATTCCAACACCACCAAATAGTCTGTCCAAAATTCCTCTTAACTGCCAAAGAAAATTTGCATACCATCCGTTTTTACCTCCAATACTAGAGATTACGCTGAATACTTTTTCTGAATCTGCATAAACAATTCTTTCTCTCTTTTCTATTATCATCCCTTCTTTCTGACTTAAATTCAACGGAATAATATTTTTTGCTTTTATGCTTGAGAGTGCACTTGACCAAACGGTTTCAACTTTACCTGAATGTTCTCTTTCTAACGCAAAGGTTAAGGCTTCTTTATAGCTGATTGGTTGGAACTTAAAAATATGTTTAGCAGAATTATCATTACAGACTAATCTGTTTTTAAGTCCTTCTATTAAAGGTCTGGCAATATTACTTGGAATCGGAGTGACAAAATCAACCCAGTAAGAAGATAATCTAGGAGTTAAGAATGGGACATTAATCATAACTCTTTTTAAGTTTCTCACTTCGGCATAAATTTTCATCAAATCGGCATAAGCTAAAATATCATCAGAACCGATTTCTAAAATTTTATTTTCCGATTCTTTTTTCTCAAGTGCTTCAATTAAATAACGAAGAACATCTCTAACAGCAATAGGCTGCGTTTCTGTCATTACCCATTTAGGGCAAATCATAATCGGAACTCGTTCAGTTAAATATCTAACCATTTCAAAAGATAAACTTCCTGAACCGACAATCATTCCGGCTCTAAATTCGGTTACAGAAATTCCCGATTTTCTCAGCATGTCTCCGGTCTGCTGTCTGCTTAACAAATGAGGTGAAAGATTATCTTCAGCCGAACCTAATCCTCCTAAGTAAATTATTCTTTTAACACCGGAATCTTTAGCAATCTGTGAAAAATTTTCAGCCGCTCTTAAATCATTTTCTGCAAAATTATGTTCGCCTGCCGACATAGAATGTATAAGATAATATGCTGTGTCAATTCCACTTAATGCTTCTTTTACAGAATCAAATTTTAGTACATCACCATAAACAATTTCGGCCCCGGTCCATCGGTTTTGAAGTCTAGACACATCTCGAGCCATACATCTAACTGAATATCCTTTTTCAATCAAACGAGGAATTAATCTACCACCAATGTAACCTGTTGCTCCGGTGACTAAAATTTTCATTTTCATTTGCTCCTAAAATGCTTTCGCATAAGCTAATTTTTCAATTAGAGTAGTTTTATGATAGCTGTATAATCCGCTGATTGCAGCAGTATCAGCCTTTTCGATATTCAATGAACCATCATCTTCAATTATATTATCGGGTAAGTAAATCGACTGAATTTCTCCAATTATAAGAATTGTACTATTAGCTTTAATCTCATTCTCTTCAATAAATTTTACGGACATTTTGATTTTAGATTCCTTTACAAATGGAGCTTTAAAATCATTTAGATATTCTTCTGTTAATCCACATTTAGTAAATTCAGATTCTTCTTCATTAAATCTGGCAGAAGTTAAATGAGCATTTTTATAAATAGAAGAATTCACATGATTAATTGTAAATTGGCTTGTTTCTTTTATATTAAGATAAGTATGACGAGGAACCGAAACCGGACGCATCAACAATCCAATTAACGGTGGATTTGCACCTACATGAATCACAGAACTAAAAATTGCTAAGTTGGTATTTCCTTTTGAGCTAACTGTTCCAATCAAGTTTGCACTTTTAAATCCGCTTACTGAATTTATTAGATTAGCCCGATAATTTTTCTCATAATGAAGTATTTCTTCTTTATTCAACTCCATAAATCATCCTTTTAATGAAGTAACAAAAGAAAAGTATAATTCGTTCTATGCAGAAAACTAAAGATTGGGAAAAGCCTTGAAAAATCAAGGCTTTTCATTAAATCAAATTATAATTGTGATAACAAATAATTCATTGCTTCTTCGGTATCGGTACTAAGTTGAAACGTTAATACGTTTCTTCCGGCATTCAGCAATGCTTCTCTATCGCCAAGAGCCTGAGCTTTAACTAAAACACCGAATGAAATAGAAGATTTTTCATCACCGGCATTATCCGGAATATCTGCATTTTCATTTTGATTATCTAAAAATTGGATAAACAAACCATTGCCGGAATCTCCTTTATGCAATTGCCCGGTTGAATGAAGAAATCTTGGTCCGAATCCAATTGTTACAGCACAACTAAACTTTTTCTCAAGCTGTTCTGCTAATTCAAAAAGTTTTTCATTCATAACGCCGTATGGATCAGTATATGCCTGGAGAGCAATATACCCTTTAGGATTTTCTTTACTTAATCTGCTAAAGAATTCTTGAAATACTTCTTTTATACTTTCTGAATTAAAAGATCCGGTTAATTCAATATTTTCTTCTTCAAGATTAATTTCAAGCTTTGGTAATTCTCCCTTCTCATTAAATTCTTTAACTACTTTTCTTGCTGATATTTTCGCCGACTCAACATCAGGCTGATCGAATGGTTGAATATTTAAAGCCCAGCCAGAGACTGCAGTTGCAAATTCCCATGTAAAGAATTGGGCACCGTAATCGTAAATTGAATCAAGAAGAATTTCAATTACTAAAAATCCGGCTGAAGTTAATTCATCAATTCTATTTTTAAATGAACCATCATCAACTAAATGAGTAATAACAAAAACTCTATCATCATCAAATTTATCAATGTCCGTTAAGTTTGCCCCGTCAACCGGAAGAATTCCTTTTCCTAATTTGCCTGTACTTTCCGCAATTAACTGCTCAACCCAAGAACCGAAAGAACTAATTTCATTACTGAAAACGAAAGTAAGTTTATCCTTTCCAATTTTAGAAAGTTCTGCAATTAAAATTCCGATTTGAGAAACAAAATTTGCATGATTATAAATTGCATTTAATTTACTCTCTTCTTCTGCTTTTTTCGTTTCCTCAAAGAGTTTGTTTAAATCAACACCTATTAAAGCCGCTGGAACAATTCCAAACAAAGATAGAGCAGAATATCTTCCACCAATATTCGGATCATTAATAAATATTTTTCTAAAGTTTAATTCCTTTGCCATTTCTTCCAATCCGCTTCCCGGATCGGTAATTGCAGCAAAATGTTTAGAGGCATTCTCCTTACCCAATCTTGATGCGGCTTTTGTAAAGAAATATTTCATGAACGAAATTGTTTCAACTGTACCACCCGATTTTGTTGAAACTATAAATAATGTCTTATTAAAATCGAGTTCCTTTTCATATTTCAAAACTGCTGCCGGGTGTGTGCTGTCAATTACAAACAGATTTAAATAACCGGCTTCGGTTCCAAAAGTTTTACTGAAAACTTCTGGAGCAAGACTTGAACCACCCATTCCCATTAAAAGAACATTTTCAAATCCTTCATTTTTAATTTCGTTTACAAACGATTGAACTTCATCAAAGCTTTCAGCAGTATCTCTGCTGCAATCAAGCCAGCCTAATCTGTTTGATATTTCAGTCGGATTTTCATTCCAAACGGTATGATCTTTTTGCCAAATTCTTTCTGCAATTTTTTCTTCGTTAAACTTTTGAATTCCTTTTTCTAACAAGGGATTTAAATTTCCCAAATGAAATTTTATTTGCTGCATGGTTATCCTTTTACATTTTATTGAAAATCATCTTCTCAAAGTTAATGTTCAATCGAGTTAAAATCAGTTTAATTCGGGATTAAATTTAATTACATCTCAATCAATTGATTATATTGCATCCTAAATTTGGAGCCGGTATTATGAAATTAATTGCAATCTTTTGTTTATTATTTTTTTCAATATTTAATGCGCAGCCTAAGGAAACGAAACCTGAGTGGATTAAAATTGCTGATGGATTAGCATTTCCCGAAGGTCCGGCTTGGAATGAAGATTATGGTTTATTCGTTTCAAATTGTTATTCAGATTGGATTTTAAATATCAATAATGATGTCCCCGATACTTTTGTAGTTCAACCTACAAAACCCTTTAACTTTTCTAAAACAAACGGATTAACTTTTGATACCAATGATATCCTCTATGCTTGTGATTTTGGAATTGGAGCAATTTTAACTTTTGATATGAATGGGAATTGTGAAGTTCTGATTGAAGGTTATGAAGGGAATAAGTTCAACAGACCAAATGATTTAGCCTTTGACAACAAAGGAAATCTTTACTTTACAGATCCCAAATCATACGGCAAAGAAATGTTGGATGGAGCACTTTATAAATATAATTTAGAAAGCAAATCACTTTTACAAGTTGATAATGAATTGGCATTTCCAAACGGAATAGCATTTAACTTGGATTACTCTCAACTCTATGTTTGCGAATCGGTAAAAAATAGAATATTAGTTTATGAATTTGATAACAGCGGTAAATTAAAAAGTCCAAATGTTTTTGTGGAACTTCCAGGAGGAGATCCGGATGGATTAGCATTTGATAATGAAGGAAATTTATATGCAGCTCATTTTGGAGGTGGTGCAGTTTATAAAATTGATCCGGATGGAAATATAATTGAGAAAATAATTACTCCAGGCAAAAAGCCGAGTAATTTGGAATTTGGCGGAAAAGATTTTAAAACTCTTTTTATAACCGAAGATGAAACTAATGCAGTTTACAAAACCAATTGGGAAGTTGAGGGATTGAAATTAATTAGGTAGTGGCTGTCTCAAATATCGAAAATCGTCATTGCGAAGCGATTTATGCTGAAGCCTGCCTCGCTTCGCTTTGCAAGGCGGGCAATCTTACTTTTTTGGCTAAAAAAGAGATCACTTCGCTTCCTGCCTCGCATTGCTCAGCAAGGCGGGCGCTCGTGATGACAGCAGTCAATTTGAGACAGGTTCTAAAAGAGGAAACAATAACATAACTTCAGTAAATTCATGTTTAACGCTTTTGATATCGATTTTACCGTTGAAGTTATTCATAATTTTTTTTGCTGTAATTAATCCGAGACCGTTGCCTATCTGCTGTTGTTCGCTTCTTTCTAATTGAACAAATGCGTCCATTAATTCAATTTCACCATTAGAAATTCCAATTCCATGATCTCTTACTAACACAATATAGCAGCCATTTTCAAATTTTGTGCTGATGTTAACCGGATTTTCTTTTTTCGAAAATTTAAAAGCATTATCAATAATTTGTTTGATTACAGTTGTAAACAAAATTTCAGGCATGTTAACATCTGCTGTTTCTACATTTAGGATTAAATCTTCTTCTCGGTTGTAATTTTTTGAAATTTCCGAAGAAGTATCGCTTATTATTTTAGAAGTATTAATAGATGCAGAAGGGGTTAATGATTTAAGATAATCTTTGTCCTCTTCCGATCTATTTATCTCGTTAAACAGAATAAATTTTTCAATTGTATCATGAAGTCTTTTTGCCGAATTATTAATTCTCTCAATCATATAAAACATTTCATCATTAGAAATTTCATCACGTTCTGCAAGCAGCATTCCCGTATAACCAAGTATTGAAACAAGAGGAGTTCTTAATTCATGAGGAACATACATTGCAAAATTTTTAGTTATTATATCCAGCTTTTTATCTAAGGTTTCCTTTTTATTAAGTCTAATCCCTACTGCATTAAGTAAATCGACTGCTTTAAAGGGTTTGGTTATATAATCATCAGCACCTGTATTCATTCCTTTTCTTATTTCATCAACCTGTGCTTTAGCAGTTAGAAAGATGAAGGGAATCTGTGCCAAATTTGGTTTTGAAGAAATAATATTTCTAAGCTGATAACCGTCAATTCCGGGCATCATAATGTCAGATATTATTAAATCGGGTGTATAATTTGAATTGAGAATTTGAATTGCTTTTTCTCCGTTTTCGGCACACTTCGGTTCATATCCGGCAGAATCAATTATATCGTTTATTGATTCTCTTACACTTTGATTATCCTCTACAATTAGAATTTTTTTCATGATTTTTTCTCATTTTTTATCAAAGGTAGTTTTATAATAAAAGTTGATCCTTCATTTACTTTACTTAGCACTTCACATTTTCCATTAACTAAATCTAGGAATTTTTTAATAATTGCCAAACCAAGTCCATGTCCGTCAATACCATCAGTATTTGTAGCTCTTGAAAAGGGCTGGAATAAATGAGGAATATCCTTTTCGGGAATTCCGATTCCTTCATCGCTAACTTTCAAAATCAATTGTTCATCAAGTATTTCTGCAGCTACTTCAATCTTTTTATCTTCCTCCGAATACTTTACTGCATTGGAAAGAAGATTTGAAATGATATGATGAATTATTTTTTCATCATAATAAATTTTGTTTTGATTGATGCTGTA
>MDTC01063700.1_pt1 | contig 16008 bp, 8 predicted proteins | sample 811181 | NCBI WGS metagenome assembly MDTC01 (sample SAMN05326644, study PRJNA326480) | marine metagenome | isolation source: seawater | place: Pacific Ocean: North | collected 2011
CAGCGCTCCCGTTTTCTCAAGGAACTCTGGAACGCCGCGCGGGACTAGGTCGTACGTGCGGATTTCGTGGATCATGGGATGCTCCTGCTGGGGTTATTCGTCGCAGCGGCAGGTTACACCCGAACCGGGGTCGACGGTGAAACACGCACCTGCCGCTGAGTCACGGTTGTCCCGAGCGCGCCGTAGGGGTGTATGGCAATATTGACCGTTCAAATAGGACGGACGCGGGCGCGGTAAGCGCCGCCCCTAGTTATCCGACTAAAACATTTCTAACGCGTGTACCGCGTACCAGGTGTTCCGGGCTAGACTGCCCGGCGCGGATGGATCTTCGCGTACAACGGCGAATCGAACCCGTATGCTGGCGATCGCGCTGGCGCATCACCCGGCTTTTGGCCTCGTCCCTTTACCCTGCACCCTCTCCCGTCTGGGAGAGGGGATATCCCAATCCCGATACTTCACACCATGACGACAACCACTCCTGGCAAGAACCCGGCCACCAGGCGAGAGGCCAGCCGCGCGCGCGGCAAGTGGCGGTCGTGGGAGACGACCGAAGGCGCGATACGCGCCCCCCACCGTTCGATGATGCGGGCGATGGGGTTGTCAGACAAAGACATCAACCAGCCCTTCGTCGGCGTGGCCTCCATGCATAACGAGGTGACGGTCTGCAACTTCGGCATAGCCCCGCTTGTGGACGACGTGAAGCGCGGCGTCTCGGAGTCGGCTGGCACGCCCTTCATGTTCGGCACGATCACCGTGTCGGACGCTATCTCGATGGGAACGGAGGGCATGAAGGGCTCGCTTGTGAGCCGGGAGATCATCGCCGACTCCATAGAGACGGTCTGTTTTGCTGAGCGTTTTGACGGGGTGGTGCCGATCGCCGGGTGTGACAAGTCGCTCCCCGGCTCAATGATGGCGATCGCGCGCCTCAACATCCCTGCGGTGTTCGTTTACGGTGGGTCGATCCTGCCAGGCAACTGGGAAGGCAAGCCGTTTCAACTTCAGGACGTGAACGAAGGGGTCGGAAGACACCAGATCGGCGAGATCGATGACGCCACGTTGCGCGCCATGGAGATCGCAGCTTGCCCCGGGCCGGGGGCGTGTGGCGGTATGTTCACCGCCAACACCATGTCGAGCATCGGCGAGGCGATAGGCCTCTCCCTGCCGGGGTCCGCCTCCGAGCCGGCGGTATCCAGCCGCAAGCGAGACTCGTCCCGGCGCGCAGGCGAGGCGGTGATGAACCTGCTCCGCCAGGACATCCGGCCGTCCGATATCCTGACCCGTAAGGCTTTTGAGAACGCGGTCACGCTTGTTGTGGCGCTTGGCGGCTCAACCAACAGTGCGCTGCACCTCCCGGCCATCGCCTACGAGATGGGCATCGATCTGACGCTGGAGGACATCCACGACATCAGCATGCGCACGCCGCTCATCGCCAGTATGAAACCGGCCGGCGATTTTCTTATGTACGACCTGGACCTCGCCGGCGGCATACCGCTCGCCATGAAACGCTTGTTGAACGCCGGGTTGCTGCACGGAGACGCGCTGACCATCACCGGGAAGACGATCGCCGAGAACCTGGCGGACCTGCCGGACGATGGATCCCACATGACCGTCGTGAAGACGGCCAACGATCCGTTTGCCGCCACCGGCGGGCTGGTGGTGCTGCACGGTAATCTCGCGCCGGACGGCGCCGTGCTCAAGGTGGCGGGACACGATTACGGGTCGCGCTGGAGTGGACCGGCACGCGTGTTTGACCGGGAGGAGCACGTGATGGAGGCGCTGCAACAACGCGCCATCAAGAGGGGCGATTTCGTGGTGATCCGGTACGAGGGCCCGAAGGGCGGCCCGGGGATGCGCGAAATGCTCGACGTCACGGGGGCGATCCTGGGGCAGGGGCTCGGCGAGGACGTGTTCCTGATGACGGACGGACGGTTCTCCGGGGCGACGCACGGCCCGATGATCGGCCACGTCAGTCCCGAGGCCGCGCTGGGCGGTCCGATAGCGGCGTTACGCGACGGCGACGTGATCGAGCTTGACCTTGAACGGTTCGAATTGAACGTCCGGCTGTCGGACGAAGAGTTGTCCGACCGGCTGGCCGACTGGAGCGCGCCAGCCCCCACCTACACCCGCGGAACGCTCGGAAAGTACATCAAGCTGGTAGGCCCGGCGTCCAAAGGCGCCGTGACCGGCTAGTCACACGCACACCCCGGCCTCCCGCCTACTCGCCGTGGATGGTTAGCCCCCACGGGGTCGGGATGAACCCGCGACGCACCGGCTGGTCAAGATTCCTTGGCTACGTTCTGGACGACCTTTGTAAGGGAGTATCGCCATACGCCCTTACGGCCTGGCGAAACAACGTAGGGGCGGATTGGTACCCTCTCTCGGGTCGATCAGTATCGACGCCTGCGACCTTCCTCCGACAATGTCGCCGGGGAAAGCCCGGCCGCTTGATCGAGGGTGCGTACGCTTCCGAGGTTAATTGATAAACGGGTGTGGGTGGAACAAGCACCGCCCCTACGCGTTGTTGCTCCAGGGCGGGTCGCGTCACAGGATTAATTGAATCCGACCTCTGCGCACGGCTCGCCGGGGATTCTTCCCTCCGCCTTCACGTATTCCAACAATGTGCGGCCCCGATCACCTTGAAGTGCTACGCTTCACCATCTTCGGAAGGGATGCTCATATCCCCCGGGGACTGAACACTGGGAACAAAGCACGAGGGAGGTACTTGGGCCTTGAAGTTCGCATTTTTTATGATGCCGCTCCACCTGCCGACGGAAGACCCGTCGCTTGCGTTTGATCGAGACCTTGATCTGCTCCAGTATGCCGAGCAGCTCGGGTACGACGAGTTCTTTGTCGGTGAGCACCACACCGCGGCCTGGGAGAACATCCCTGCCCCGGACATGTTCCTTGCCAAGGCAAGCGGCATGACCAGCGTCATCAAACTAGGCACCGCCGTCGTCAGCGCCCCGTTCCACCATCCATTCGAGCTGGCCGAGCGATTCGCCTTCTTGGACCACCTTTCCAAAGGCCGCGTCATCCTCGGCCTCGGACCGTGCGGGCTCCCGCCGGACGCAAAGCTGTTCAACATCCCCCCGGCGCGCCTCCGACCGATGCTTGAAGAGTCGCTCGACATCATCGTCAGGCTGCTGGAATCGCCCGATCCGATCGACTACGAAGGCAAGTTCTGGAACCTACGCGGCATGGTGCTCCAATTGCGCTCCTATCAGCAGCCGCGCCTCAAGCTGGCGATGGCGACATCCGGCAGCACCGGCTCGCTGGACCTTGCGGGCAAGTACGGCATGATGATCTTCTCGCCGTCCGCACCGGCACCACTGCCGGCTCTGCCGTTCCGTGAGCACTACCCGAGACTCAAAGCCGCCGCCGAGAAACATGGTTACGAGGTGGAGCGTGAGGACACGCGTATCGCCACGTTCGTGTACCTCGCCGACACACGCGAGCAGGCGTGGGCGGACGTCGAGGACTCGATCAAGCGGGACGTGCACGACTACTTCTTCACGATCAACACCCGGGGCGGCTGGGAGTCGTCTCCGGAACAGCCGGATGAGGAGATCACGCCCCGGTTTGTGGCAGAGCGCCGGCGCTGGATCATCGGCACGCCGGACGATGCTATTGAGCAGCTCGAGGCGCTGGACGACGAGGTGGGCGGCCTGGGTGGCGTCATGATCACGACACACGAATGGGTGCCACACGACAAGAGTCGCTACTCGATGGAACTGTTCGCGCGTTACGTCATGCCGCACTTCCGAGGGCACACGGCCGACCTGAAACGCGAGTGGAAGCGCACACAGGAAGCCCGCAAAACGGATACTATCCCGGTGGTTCTCGGAACGAACCTCAAGGACGAGTTCCCGGCCGGTGGAGATCAGACGAACCTGCACACGAATACATAGAAAGATCCCCTCTTTCAGCGGGAGAGGGCTCGGGTGAGGGGGAGGTGTATTTGCCCCTCTCGCTCGATGTTGATCATCAGCACGGACAGGACACGCAATGCCATCCCTTCAATCGCTGCTCGACCAGGTTGACCAGTCCACCAACGAGATCGTGGATTTCCACCAGTCGCTGGTGCGGATCCCGACCGTCAACACGGGTTTTATGCCCACCGGAGACGAGACGAAGGTCGCCGAGTACATCAAGGACTGGCTCTCCGCCGAGGGGATCGATTCTCAACTGCTGGCGCGGGATGCCGGACGTGACAACATCATCTCGGTGCTGCCGGGCGCCGACCACGAGAAGACACGGCTGATGCTGATGTCCCACACAGACGTGGTGCCGGTGGAGGACTGGGACAAGTGGCGTTTCGACCCGTTCTCGGCCGAGATCGCAGGTGGACGCATCTACGGACGCGGCGCTTCCGACTGCAAGGCGCTGCTCGCAAGTCAGCTCATGGCGATGGCGATCTTCAAGCGCAATGCCGTTCGGCTGTCGCACGGGCTGCGGCTAGTGAGTGGGGCGGACGAGGAGCACGGCGGCCGCTGGGGCTTTGGCTGGCTGGCCGACAACCACCCGGAGACGCTGGAGTCAGAGTTCGCGGTGAACGAGGGCGGCGGAACCCCGGTCGAAACCGGCAACAGCCTTGCCTATCTGCTGGGCACCGGCGAAAAGGGCCGCCTGGAGGTCCACATCCGGTTCAAGGGCGTGAGCGCCCATGCATCCGTCGCCTGGACCGGCACCAACTCCAGTTACACGCTGGCGAAGGCGCTTGGTGCGATCGAAGGCTACGAACCGGAGCTGGACACTTCGTTGGACATCTTCAATCACCTCGGTACATTTGCCATCGAGGACCGCGCCACCCCGGGTAATATCGACTCAATAATTGCGCAGGCCAACGAGGACAACCCCCGGTTGGGCACCATCCTGAGGGCGCTATCCCGGATGACCCTGACGCCGACCATGATCAATGGGGGCATCAAGAGCAACAGCGTGCCGGAAGTGTTCGAGCTGACATGTGACGTTCGCACGCTCCCGTTCCAGACGGAGGAGTACGTACGCGAACAACTGGACAAGGTACTTGATGGCATCCCGGGCGTTGAGTACGACATTGACTACATGTCAGTACCGAACGAATCACCTTTTGAGACGGAGTTGGCAGAGGCCATAAAGCGAGCGCAGTCACTCGCCGTGTCTCGTGATGACATCCAGTGGGTCCCGGCAGTCAGTAACGGATTCACCGACTCCCGGTTCACCCGTAACCTGGGCATCGTTACCTACGGCTTCAGTGGCGTACATCCGGACGACGATCCGATGCTCTCAAAAGCTCACGGGACCGACGAATCGGTTGGCATCGCAAGTCTGGTATCCGCAACAAAATGCATGATTGCCCTCGCGTACGACATGTGTGGTGGAAGTTAGGTCGAGGCTAGTTAGATGATTACGGATCTCCTGGGTATGTCGCAATTGCCTGTGGGTCTACACCTGAAATCACATGACTGATACGTACCGCCATCTCGTAATTGGGCGCGGAATCATGGGTTCTGCAGCCGCGATGCACCTTGCAGCTAACTCCGATCACGTGGCCGTTCTCGGTCCGACCGAGGCTATGGGGATAACGGACGGTGCTGTACCAAAATCCAGCCATCATGACGCGGGCCGAAATGCCCACTCCCTGGATGAGGACCCGGTATGGTCTGAGCTGGGTGCGACCTCGGTAGCCCGCTACCGTGACATCGAAAAGGCGTCTGGAATCGGCTTCTTCGACGAAATTGGTTACACGCGTATTCATCACGATGAGGCCGTTGTTGAGCGCTCTGCTAATCATGCTCTACTTTTCAGTGGTAAGCGACCCGAGGTCATGTCCGGGGACGAGGCTAATAAGCGCTTTCCATTTTTCCACTTCGAACCGGGTGAGACGATTGGTTATCAACCACTGGACGCTGGCCGCATAAATCCGCGCGGATATGTAGACGCTATGAGTACTGTGGCTTGTTCCAACGGTGCACAAATCATCGACGATCACGCCGTAGAAATGATAGTACGAGACGATAATGTTCAGGTGCACACGGCAGGAGGGCAGACCCTGTCGAGCGAACGGGTGATCGTGGCTACGGGCGCATACAGCACATTCGATAACTTGCTTCCGATTCTGCTCCCACTGCACGTGCGCGGTCGGACCATAGTGATGGTTCCTGTAGGTGACGCAACGTTATCCGATTTGAATGGAATGCCGAGCGTTGGCTGTCATCCTGGAAATGGAAGAGTACGAACGTACTGGCACCCGCCGGTTACATATCCAGACGGTCAAAAGTACTTGAAGATCGGTGGTGGTCCGGAAGGGCCACAACGAATTGCTAACCTGAATGAATTGAACGAATGGCTACGCTCTGATGGCGACCCTGAAATAGCGGACGCCTATCGTGCGGAGCTTCATCGCATGATGCCAGGTCTGGACCTTTCTGACTCGATAACCGCTGCGTGTGTGACCAGCGAGACGCATTCTCTACGGCCTTACTCCGAGGCGATTTGCGACGGCAGAGTGGTCGTCCTTACTGGCGGCAACGGGCACGGTGCAAAAGCAGCCGATGCTCTCGGTGAGATAGGCGCATCCCTGATGCTTCAACAAGCCTGGCCGGGACAGACGACCCAGTCTCAGTTCGCTCTGCCTGATGCGGCCCGTTGACGGGCAGTAGCTAATGGCTCGGGGGTAGCAGACGGATCAGGCTTGGAATTTCAGCCGGCGTTTCGCCGATCGAGTGGGTTGGACATCTAGTCCCATGCAGTACTCGATGCCTCGTAGAGATCATCTATCAACGGTTCCAAATTTGTTTCGCCGTTGGCTAAAGCTGTTTTGAGGGTTTCTAGTTTCTGTTCCAGGCCTGTTCTTTTTTCATCAGTTAGCCATGCCCCGTACTGGACGATGGAATTCTCAACCTTGGAAATGGCTTCTAATGCACGGGTCTCCGAATCGCCATTTTGACCACCTGACTCATTGTCACCTTCCACCCAGCCACCGGAACTGTTTCCGGGGGAAACCCATGCAGTTCCCAGCGCCTCGTAGAGATCATCTATCAGGGGTTGAAGGTTGGATTCACCGTTGGCTAAAGCGGTCTTCAGGGTTTCTAGTTTCTGTTCGAGGCCTTTTCTTTTCTCAGCAGTTAACGATTCCCCGTACTGGGCGATCGAATTGTCGACCTCGGCAATGGCTTCTAATGCACGAGCCCCCGCATCACCATTTTGACCACCTGATTCATTGTCACCCCCATAGGATTCCCAGGCCATGTCGACTGTTTTGTACAGTTCGTCGATCAATGTCTGCAGGTTAGATGCGCCGTTGGAGACCGCTGTTTTGAGGGCCTGTAACTTCTGTTCGATATCTGCCCTGTTTTCTTCACTTAATGAATCGCCGTACTCGACGAGTTCCTGTTCTACCGTCGCAATAGCTTCAGACGCCATGGTCGAGCTACTGGCTGGAATCAACACTTGTTGCTGCCAGATCTCCTCCTTTGCCATAGCGCTGTCCATCACACTAACTGCTTCTATCAGGTCGCCTTGATTGAGGAAGTAAACGGCTCGCTCCAGCTCAGTTCTCATGTCTGATATGAACGCGCCACTCTGATTTTTAATGCTTGAGATAGTTGCGTCTCGGGTTTCCTGAGGCATCTCAGCGAGCATCTCGGAGACCATAAGGTCGATCATATTTTCATAAGAGTCCGCGAATATTTGAAGTTGTGAAGCCAGTTCAGAAATGTCCCGGCCATCGAATATGAAGTTGTTATCACCAGATATGAAGGACCCGGCGAGCTTTGTGACCATGTCGTGTAGGATCGTGACCGTTTGAAGGAAGTCCTGGACCTCAGCCGATGCATTGGCGACAACTTCAGCGAACGCCGCATCGAAATCGGCATTTATCTGTAAGTCATACTCATCCAACTCTTCCGTCAACTGCTGATCTTTGGCGGCGGTCGCACTGATCTTGAATTCATTTATTCGGTCGTATAGACGGTTGGCGGTCGATATCAATTTGGCTGACTTTCCGGGGATCAGGATTACCTGGCCGGCTTTCAGTGACTGATTCAGCGTTACCACTTCTCCGTCTTCGCACTCAAGCGATGCCACGCCAGAGGAACTGACATCGATCACCTCGCACTCTTTGTGATCTTTTACGAGGACTATGGTGCTCGCACCCGATGGAAGGTCGGAGTCGTTCAACTCGATGTAATCACCGTCGTCGCAGGTGACAGCACTCTTTCCAGATTCGGCCTGGCCTATCACAGTGCATCTCTTGTGGCTGCGGTTGGTTACGAACTGTTCTACCGAATTAGCGATAGGAATTGATTCGTAGGGGACCAGAGTTGTACCGACGACGTATGGCACTTCTTCCGACCACACATGTACCTTCCAACCGATGGGTACTTCGGACTGCATACCCGTAAGTCCGCTGTAGATGATGGTCTCATCGTCCGTTCGTATATTGACGAACCCAGATTCGGTGGCAACGGTAAATCCACCCGTGTAGGTGTTCGTAACCTCCCCCCTGAAAACCGTTTTTAATGGGGGTAACTGGTCGGAAGTCGAAGGTAGTGCCTTGATAGTAAATGTCACAGGTTCGGACCATATTTCTGACCCCGCTTCTGCATTCACGTCGGTCGTTACACGCCAGCTATAAGGACCTGGTTCTAATGGCGGCCCATCGTATACGTACTGATTAAAGTAACCTGCTGTGGCCTTTGAGGTGGCAAAATCATTTCCCCAATCCTCGTTTAAATAATATTCATATATATCGTTGTAATGGCGAGGGTTTATGTTGCCAGTATGATCTGCATATTCTTGAAATTCATCTACTGTGATTCCAGTAAATACAGGGTCGCTTATCTCAGATAAAAAAGGTGTAAGTGCCACCTTGTGTACGACCACATTATCAAGATCAGTAATCTGTAATTTAACAGCCTTACCTTCTAATTGACTTTTAGCCGGAAGCCATCGGAATCGCAAAAAAGAATCAGCCCAATCATCTACCCATTGTCCCCATTGGGCATACGTGTCCCATCCAAAAATCTTGTCAGAGTGCGATATGCCAAAACATCTGTGAATTAACTGGTCGGATAATTTGTCATTGAAGTCTACGTACTCTTCTAGTTTAGTTGACTCTTCATCATCACAAAAACGCCAGTCTTCCTTGAGGACCGGTGGATGAGATGTGAGGTCGAATGCCTGGTTTTCCCTCGGGTACATAGCGTGCGGAACAGGAGGTACTATTTTAAGGTTCGCACGGAAAATTGCATCGCCATCATAGTCTTCAGGTGTTTGCTTTCCGACCCATTGATCACCGTAGAAATCCCTCATGGGACGACCCTCTGTAAACGGGCCAGGATAGTTGTTAACGGAGCCGGACAACATGACTTCACTGCCGATTTCCATCGGGGACAAGAAATAGTCGGGTTGATTGCCGATAACCTCCAATGCGTGGTAAACAATAATATAAAAATCATTACCTAAGTAGTCCAGTAAGTCTGTCGCTGAACTCATGTCGGTGTTGATAATGGAAGCCCACGCATATGGACCAAAACGGCCAGCCGAAGCGTCCTGAAAACGTATGTCTATATTGGATTGATCGACACTCACATTACCCGCGCCAGCCGGCCAAAATGTGGTGAATTCGAAATCCTCACCTTGTTTTAGTGGGGCGGAATTATACGGACCCACTATTCCTTGAGCTGTATTTTTAAAAACTGTTTCAAAATCGACCCCTCTGGTCATGTTTCCACCGAGATTTGTTCCTTTGACGGTGATTGTGAAACTGTCTAGAGAATTGACACCGTCAAGTTGTACATAATCAGGAAGAATAACTTCATTAATAACAACACGTGGATATGCGGAAGGGTGGAACAACCGCATAGTCCCTGAGTTGTTGTATATGTTTGATTCAACAATGTCATTGCCGGGGTTCACGACGTAGACAATATCGTTTAAACCGGGTTGTAAATCCTCGCTATCAAAAAGGGCAGTGACAGTGGCATATCCAGCTTCGTCACCCTGACGAGGAGGGACGATAACCTCGGTATCAACTACAACGTCGACTACCGCTTTCGCTGTCGTGAACGACAGGATTGTTGTCCCAGCATCAATAACTACCTGTTCCGTACCCCGATTCTGAATCGGGAGCTGAGCCCTTATTCCCCAGCCTGATGGAAATTCACCAGTGAGATCCGCATTAGGTGCGGGGCCAGAAACTTCGAGCTTTATCCATCTCGGGGCAACAACCGACGGGTCGAAGCAAAGGTCAACACCGGAAACGCTTTCATCAATAAGGCTGCAACTGCTCCACCCGACGACAGTTGATTGTTGAATTGGAACGACGTCGCCGAGAGACGGAACCTCAGGATTGTCAGCCGATGCGGAAGGAACGGATATCACGGTTAGTGCAATCACCGAAATGAGCACGAAGGTCAGGCGGATGAAGTTTGTCATTGTTCCGGCCTGTATCCGATACCGAGGATCGCGGACTTCTGTTGTCCACCAGCGCTGCTGGAGATAATTTCGATGATGTTCAGTCCGGGTTCAAGCTCCACCACCTGGCTGAAGCGGCCTTCAATATCGGGCTCCACTACATGCTCATTGATGGTTACAAAGGCGTCGATTCTTGTCCGCCCCTCCACCGTCAGGGAAGATTCTGCCACCAAGGTATCCATGGTCTCGGGAGATTCCACTTCCAGGAAAAATGGCGTCAAAGAATCCGGGCTGGGTAGTGAAGCACTCGCGGTATTTGGACTGGAAATAACTTTGGATGATTCTTGCCCGAGATTCACGTCGGGTTCTGTTTCCAGGTTTTCAGTCGGCTCACAGAGGCAAGCACCAGTGATGGCCAGGATCGAAATCGACAAAACAAACAGGACGCCGCGTCGTACTGCACCCGGACGATTGAGCCATGTCAGTGATTTATGCCGGTGGATTATGCTCATGGCGGATTGGCTGGCGCTTAATCTTCATAGCCCTTGTAGCCGGAGGGTGTAGACGGTCCGTGTTCGTGCCCAGGGCTAATACCATCACGTTGGGCTGCGATCTCCGCACTGCCCTTCGGCACCCATCCTAGGACATCCGCGCCGTGCTGGATCTCGCGCCAGCGCCACTTGTTGTTTGAGATGGCGTTGAAGGCGTCGTACATCAGATCGTCCGGCGCGTTGATGCAGCGATCGACCATGTCGATACAGTCCATCTGATCCAGGAACCCGGGCCAGATGCCCCGCACATGCGGCCGGTTCTCTTTGAGCACCCCGCCGAGTTTGATCGACAGGGTCGATATTCCATGCAGCTCGGAATAAAGCCGTCCCAGATTCTCCCCGAACACCTTGCCGACCCCGTACGGATTGTTTGGATACGGCCCATCTTCGATCGTGATCAAAGGCCAATCGGTCGGGAAATCGGGGTCGTCCTCCCGCATCGTCGCCAGCTTGTAGTAGGGGCCGGAGTGGTCGAACATGAACCCGAGTTGTGTGTTGCCGGAGCTCATGAAGACGACCCGTCTAACGCCCGCCTCGCGCGCCGCCTCGTAGACGTTCAGCGTGCCCTGAATCGTGATCGGGAAGGTCGACTCCCAGTCCTCTGTCAACCCGACGGTCGCCGCGGCCAGATGGAGGACCGTGTGGACCCCTTCGAACGCCGGCTTGATGCCCTCTGCATCCGTGATATCGGCCTGCAGACTCGGGATGCTCTCCACGGGTCGTCGCGCCAGCCCGGTGAGATCGTACTTGTCACCCAGGTGCTCGATCACGAGTCCGCCGATCAGGCCGCTCGCTCCGGTGATCAGAACTTTTTTCTTGTCAGTCAACGGGATACTCCACGGATTTGGGCCAGATTGATTCGGTCGTGAGGTGGCCGGTAGGGTAGGGCGCGGCGTGTGTGCGCACAAGCGCGTCTGGTTTCCTGTACCTCGATCGCGAACACGACCGGCCCGCGCCTGATCGACCAACACCGCATCCGATTCATATGAGACATGAATCCAGAGTGGAACTCGCATCTCCGGACCCCGAGTGTTCCCCATCGATGGGGCGAAGTACGGCACCGTCTGAATGCGCCTCCGGCAGAGCAATGAGGAACCCCCTGTGAAGAGCTAAGACCTTTTGATAACCAGCTCCGAATCCGCCGGCATCATCCCGGATGCCGCCCTCCAACCCATAGGTGCAGTTCCCAACAACACCGTAGCGGCAGATTAGTATCCGCCCACGCCCGTCCTTCAGAAGCCTTGAGAATCGAGGGAACGCCTCGAGGACCGGGCGAATGCCTCGGGAAGTGGGCATCACAACCCGCCAGCCGTTACCATCGACTGCCCAACGCATCGGTAGCGCAGAAACCAAATAACGAAAGGTCAAAATGCGGGTAGTCCAGTTTGAGATCCCGGGCACGGGCAGGCGGGTCGGAGTCGTTGACGAACTCGACGTCATCGACATCACGGCCGAGTCACCATCGTTGACCTACATTTTTCAGGTATTCGACGCCGCGCAGAACTCGGGAGTCAGCTTTGAGCAGCTGCTCCAGGAAGCTGTCGACGCCAGCAGCACGCGGCTGAACTACGCCCGGCTCATCGGCGTTCCGTTCGGAGGCGATGAGCCGTTCTTGCACCCTCCGGTCGACCATATTGACCCACACCGCGTGCTGATCTCAGGTACTGGGTTGACGCATACCGGCAGTATGCAATCGCGCGACGCTATGCACATCGGAGATGAAGAACCGACCACAAACGAGCCGGTGACCGACTCCGCAAAGATGTTCCAGATGGGCATCGATGGCGGCAGACCAGAGCCCGGGACGCGGGGCGTCTCCCCGGAGTGGTTTTACAAGGGCAATGGGACCTTCCTGCGAGGCCCGGGGCAGCCGTTGGACATCCCGGCATATGCCCTTGACGGCGGCGAGGAACCGGAGCTTGCCGGCTGCTACATCATCGATCGTGACGGTGTGCCGCGCCGGCTGGGGTTCACGCTCGGAAACGAGTGGGCGGATCACGAGACGGAACGCATCAACTACCTGTACCTGGCACCGTCCAAACTCCGCGTGTGCTCGATCGGCCCAGAGCTGGTGACCGACTTCCCATTCATCGAGCTTGAGTACGAATGCATCGTGACGCGCTCCGGCGAGACGATCTACGAGAGCGGACCGATTTACTCGGGCGAGAAGTACATGTCGCACACGCTGACCAACTGTGAGGACCACCACTTCAAATACCCGGGGCACCGGGTGCCGGGCGATATCCACGTGCACTATTTCGGCACGAGCAAGATCAGCTACACGGGACGGCCGTGGAAGTACGCTGACGGAGACGAGGTGACGATCTACTCCGAAGGATTCAGCGCACCGCTCCGCAACACGGTGGCGATGACCGATGCGGATGCCGGGTCAGTGATCAAGATCAAGAAGGCGTAGCGGCTGGGACGACAGCAAGTCCCGTTGCCCGGTGAATCCATATCTTCACCAGGACTCTTCCGTAGCCCAAGCGGACGTTCTCTCCCGAAACCCACCGGGAGGTACTCCCCCCAACCCACCCTGACGCTCTCGAAAGGTGGGGCTGCGACTAGTCTGCCGGCTAGGGCTACGCCGAGTCGTATTGTGTTCTCAAGGCCTGACTCTACATCCTGCGATGCTGTGATGGCTCGTACTACACCGGCTCAACCGTCGATGTTGAACGTCGTGCCTGGGAGCACAATGCAGGCTTGGTGTCCGGATGCACGTCGAAACGCCCACCGGTCTCGCTTGTCTACGCGGTCGAGTGCGATTCGGCGATCGCGGCTGCGGAGTCGGAACACCAGGTCAAGGGTTGGCGGCGGGCGAAAAAGGAGGCCTTGATCCGAGATGAATTTGAGGCGCTTGCGGCGTTGGCACATGCGCGTCGTACGGATGATTGATCGACAGACACGCGTTGCCCACAACTAGACCCTTCGAGAGCCTCTCCGGACTCTTTTCCAAATGCGATAGGAATGCGGTTCGAAACTCCGGAGGGGACTGGACCAGGTAACCACGATTTTTGCCATTCACAGTTCATCCGGGATTTGCACGGTAAATCTTTGGGACCCCCAAAATGGATGCCCGAGTCTCAGCCATCATTCCCCTTAGACGCTAATGACGCTATTCAACTCACCTTATGCGCTCTCGTTGATGTATACGGAAGCCAGCCTGTGCGTGACATGCGTACTCCGAAAATGTCAGAAATCCAAGGTTTGCGGTCCTATGTCGAACCAATCCGGAGTCTCGCCCAGATATGAGACCTACCCCGTAATCGCGCCCTTGGACGCTGGTTGAACTAGCTTGATGTACTTGCCTAGTGTGCCTCGGGTGTAGCTCGGCTCTCGGGGCGTCCAGGCTGCTAGACGGCGGGTCATTTCTTCTTTGCTGATCTTGAGGTTCAGTTCGAAGTTTTCGAGGTCTAGTTCGATTATGTCGCCGTCTTCTACGGCTGCTATCGGGCCGCCTACGTAGGCTTCCGGGCCGACGTGGGCGATCATGGAGCCGTGAGTTGCACCGGAGAATCGGCCGTCGGTCATGAGGAAGACCTTTTCGTTCAGCCCCTGTCCGGCGATCATGCCGGTGACTTGCAGCATCTCCCGCATGCCGGGTCCACCCTTCGGCCCCTCGTATCGGATGACGATGAACTCGCCCTCTTTGACGGTCCGAGCGTTGAGGGCGTCGATCAGTTCTTCTTCCTGTTCAAACACCCGAGCCGGACCGGACCAGCTTGCACCGAACTGGTGGCCCGCGACCTTCAGGGTCGCTCCCTCGGGCGCCAGGTTCCCAAACAGCGTCACGAGGCCGCCGGTCTCCGAGAGCGGCTCGGTGATGGACGAGATGATCGGCTCTGGCCTGCCGTTTGCCGGGTAGATGTGCGTCTTGGAGTCGGTCACGACGTCCGCCAGGTTCTCCTCGATCGTCTTACCCGTCACCGTCATGGCGTCGCCGTGCAGGACACCCGCCTCCAGGAGTCGCTTCATCACCACCGGGATGCCGCCGGCGCGGTCCAAGTCGTACATAAGGTAGCGGCCGCCCGGCTTCATGTCCGCCAGCAGGGGAGTGCGCATCGAGATGTCGTGGATGTCCTTCAGGTCCAGCGGCACCCCCGCCTCGTTGGCGATCGCCGGGAGGTGGAGCGCCGTGTTGGTGGATCCGCCCATCGACACGACCAGCGCAACGGCGTTGTCGAAGGCCTTGCGGGTCATGATGTCGGAGGGCCGGATGTCCTCCTGGAGCAGGTGCATCACCGCCTCACCGGCGGCCCGGGATGACGCGATCTTGCGCTGGTCGACCGCTGGTTCTGAGGCCGCGCCCGGCAGCGATATGCCCATCGCCTCGCCGATGCTGGACATGGTGTTGGCCGTGAACATGCCGCCGCACGCGCCCGGGCCCGGGCAGGCGCGCAGCTCCATGTTGTAGAGCTCTTCGTCGTCAATTTGACCGGCCTGGTGCTGGCCGACGGCCTCAAACATGCTCTGGATCTGGATGTCTTCGCCTCGCCAGCTCCCGGGAAGGATGGAGCCGCCGTAGACGTAGACCGATGGAATGTTGAGCCGGGCCATGGCCATCATCGCCCCGGGTTGCGACTTATCGCAGGCGGCGACGGCAACCAGGCCGTCGAAGCGCTCGGCAAAGCAGACCGTCTCTATGGAGTCGGCAATGATCTCCCGGGAGACGAGGGAACCTTTCATGCCTTCAGTGCCCATGGATATGGCGTCTGACACGGTGATGGTGCCGAACATGAAGGCGGTGCCCTCGGCGGCGGAGACGCCGGCTTTGACGGCCTCAGCCAACGGGGCGATGCCGATGTTGCAGGGTGTGACTTCGTTGTGGGTGGAGGCGACACCGACGAAAGGCTGATCGATGTCTTTGTCGGAGAGTCCCATGGCTCGCATCATGGAGCGGTGGGGGGCGCGGATGGCACCCTCTGTCGTTTCCCATGAGCGCCATTTGCCGGGGGCGCGTTTGGCTGCGCGGTTGGCCGCGACGTTGGAGGTGGCGCCTGCGGGTTGGTCGGCGGTGGTCATGGGTTTCACTTTCTTCGCCCCAATGGGGCGGGTTGAC
>MDTC01261247.1_pt1 | contig 16007 bp, 15 predicted proteins | sample 811181 | NCBI WGS metagenome assembly MDTC01 (sample SAMN05326644, study PRJNA326480) | marine metagenome | isolation source: seawater | place: Pacific Ocean: North | collected 2011
AGAAGAGTCTTACAATCATCAGATCACCCATCTGGAAGGAGTAATGGCGGCCCAATGCAGTGCGTTGATGACTGCGTTTTTCCAGACGAAGCGATCTATTAAGATAGACCAGTAAGGTAAGTATCAGGCCGACAAGTCAGAGTTCCACGAAACGTCACCGATAGACTGCTTGAGATGTCTATCCAAACTGAAATTAAAATTGCCCGCGTAAGAGGCGATGGATCCTAATATGTATAACTTAATGAATACAGTACGAATTCTATTGCTGGTCTGTGGAAATGACTGCCTTTGTCTTCTAAATTGGCCGAAAATCTAAAATACCCAGAATATAAAAATTAAAATTAATGGAGAGACAAAATGCGGAAAAATTTTCCATACAGGCGTAAGGCCATTACCGTTGGCGTAATTCTTGCCGGGCTATCACTACCTGCCGCGGCTCAAGAAGACGATGATAGTGAGATTGAAGAAGTCATTGTGACAGGATCTTTCATCCGCGGGTCACCGCTGGATGCACCCTCTCCGGTCCAGGTTGTGGACCGCGAGAGCATTGAAGCGCAGGGAGCGGCGATAATCTGGGACGTTATTAAGAACCTGGAGGTGAACTCCGGTTCATTCACCAACTCCGGTTCTGGAGAACGTTCACAGGTGGAAGGTACAGCGCAGGTTAACTTGCGTAACCTTGGCGAAAACTCGACATTGACCTTAATTAACGGCAGGCGAGTTACGCCTTATGCGGCGATTACCCAAGGCGGTGGTGAATTCGTAGACATCAATGCAATCCCGGTCGTGATGACTGATCGTATCGAAGTTCTCACGGATGGGGGTTCCGCCCTCTACGGCGCCGATGCGGTGGCTGGCGTGGTCAACGTGATCATGCGTACAGATTTTGAAGGTTTCGAACTCTATGGCGATATTCAGAATATCGAAGCCGCTGGAGATTCTTTCGATGAAACCATTAGTGGTATTTGGGGTTGGGCCAGCAGTGATAACGACACCCATTTTGTGATCTCGGCTGAGCGTTTTGAGCGAGATGCGGTTAATGTACTCGACGGCAATCATATCGATGAAAACTCGCAGTTCCTCGGTGCAGTATCTTCGATTAGTTCGGGGATAGCCAGTGCTTCGTTCGGGGCCTATAGAAATCCGGCTTATCTGGCCCAGGACATTGTGGACTTTAACGTGTCCCAGGGCGGCCTTGACGACGCTGTTTACAGTGACCCTCTTTGCGGGACGCAAAAGAGCGCTGAGGGCATCCCGTTCTTTACCGGCAGCCTGAGGGAGACGCGCGGTGAGCGCGGCGGTACCTGTATGGAGGATGTTTCCCGATTTAATTTCCTCGCCAGGGATACGGAACGTACCAGTATTGCGCTAGCCTTTGATCATACCTTCAATGAATCGGCGGAATTTTATTCTTTCGCTAACTACATGGAGAATGAAATCTATCTCGAAGGTGGCGGCCTTAACAATACCGGTGGTTCTAGCAGGACTCGCGGACCCACAGTAATGTTGGCAACGCCCGGTTCTTATATCGGTAATCCAGCCTGGGGTGGTTATGCAATTGGACAGCCCACGGAATTAGGCTACTACGCTCCATCAATTGGTTTGACTAGACCCACTGCTGCGGATATCACCAATGCTCCGGTTTCTATGGCAAACGGCGGGTTGAACATCACTCACTTGATTAATCCGCGCGATGGCATTCCCAGAACCGGTGACCGATCCAATTACAACACATCTGAATCCTCAATCGTGCAACTTGGTCTTCGTGGTGATTTCACCTACAACGATCGACCTTGGACCTACGATGTCGGTCTTTCATGGAGTTCATCCAGCAATGAGCAGACCTATCAGACCTTTAATCGTCAGCGTACCGAAATGGCGGCGAATGGTTTAGGGGGTCCAAATTGTACTCCTAACGGTGTGGGTGATTTTGATTGGCAGGGCCAAAAAGGTCCTTGGGGTGGTGCTCTACCGACTGCCTGGGATTACTACGGTGATGGTTATACCCAGACCTTTTTCCCGGGATACGTTTTGACAACCCGCGAAAGTCTGTCCTATGCACTGACCAGTAACAATCAGGGTCAAGGCGGGTGTGAATTTTACAACCCTTACCTGACTCAGTTTTCAAATCCCGATGTGGCTAACTCGCCGGAATTGATGGCTTGGTTAAATGAAACTGTGCTCAGAGCAGATAAGCGTAATCAACTGTCTGTAGTCGATGCCGTAGTTGGCGGTGAGTTATTCGACATGGCTGGTGGTCCTGCGGCAATCGCAATGGGTGGTCAGTATCGGGAGAGGCAGGCACATTCTAGAGCGCCTTCGATGAACTACCCGGGTCTTAATGCGATTCTTGGATATGATGCAGCTGGCGTACCCAATGATTATCATTACGTGAATAATAATTTCGAGTGCTCGATGTGTATTTTCAACTTCGACCACACGAGATCAACTCGCGCAGCGTTTGTTGAGTTGGCCTTGCCATTCATGGAGGGCATTGAAACTCAGATCGCTGTTAGATACGAGGATTACGGGGGCAACATAGGCAGCGAAGTTTCGCCTAAGTTTGCTATTAGCTGGCGGCCCACTGACGATCTCTTAGTTAGAGGTTCATTCTCTCAGTCATTCCGCGCGCCGAACATCGGCATCGTCGAGGAAGGGCTGGAAGCGAGTTCCACCGTTTTCTATGATCCTATCTCGAATCAGAAGGTAAGAGCGGGCTTGATCCCTCCGACCCCAGAAAACGGCGAAGCGGAATTCAGTTATACCGTGGGTGGCCCTGCACCGTATGTGGGTAACGAATCTGCTGACACCTACAGTGTCGGTTTCATTTGGACTCCAGGTGGCAATCTGGAAGGTCTTAGTGTACAAGCGGACGTGTGGAAATTTGATGTACAGGATCGGGTATTACCTCAACCAGGTATTTCTGCAGTCCAGCCAGAGATCGAAAGGTTCAAGGCAGTTGTGGGAGATCCTAATAACTACATTCTTAACGATTCCATTGGATCTGATAATGACGTATTGGATATACCTTGTAATCCTAATGATCTGGCGACCCAGTATGGTGTCGATTCAGACGAGCGGTTAAATTGTGTGGTAAATCCAGCCCTTTACACGGACTTGACACAAGGGGTTGGCATTAGCCGGGCATTTAGAAGCGAAAATGCCAGTATGATCACTTTAACGCTAGCGGCTATTAATGCTGGTCAGATTGAGGCAGAAGGTGTTGACGTAAAGCTTGGTTACTCTTGGGAGACTGACTTGGGCCGATTCCGCGTCAGTTCCGATTTCACCCACGTGCACAACTACGAGCTAATCGGTGTGCCAGGACTGGAGCGAGGCTTGTTGGATACCGGAGTATTCAATGCTGCCGGTACCTCCGGCAACGGCAATCACGTTCGATCCCTGCCAGACAACAAGGGTAACCTTACCTTTAGTTGGCAGCGGGATCGCCACGGTCTAACTCTTATCAACCGTCACATCGGTTCCTATAGGGATCTGACTTACGATATTGCCTATGTCAATGCTAACGATCTGGTGAGATCACTGCTCACGAAGAAGATCGATAGCTACCAAACCTGGGATGTCCAATACCGATATGCCCATGACTGGGATAATGGAGCTCTGGGTAGCACTGTATTCACAGTTGGTGTTCTCGATATGTTCGATGAGGATTTACCCTATCGTGAAGTCGGTGGCCTAAACTATGATGCAACGGTGTTCGATCCACGCGGTCGACGTATTTATGCCAGAGCATTATGGCGCTTCTAATTACTGATTTAGTTCAGTGATACGAAAAACGGCGATGGAAACATCGCCGTTTTTTTTCGATTGTTGTTTGTAATAGATTACCTTTTGAAATCTAAACCTTGTCGACTTCACTTTCCTGGCAGTGAAGTTCGATGCTCCTAGTAAAGACAGGGCTTACATTTACATCGCAAACGGGCTCATGGCAGAGTGATTTTTTTACGAAGTTTGTTTTTGGCGCATTTCGAAGTTGAAGGACATGCTGATACGTTCTATGTCATCCATGTTTTGTCCTACGCTGTGTTCTAGCCATGAAGGAAACATCATCAGTTTACCTGACTCCGGTGCCACTGTAGCGTTGAAGGTGTTCTCAGGTCGGGCGCCATCGGCTGTTGGAGGCATCATCCAGCGCCCTACTCGTGGGTCTTTGAATGTAATCGATGGACTTCCTGCTGGTGTGTCTACATAGAAAACACCGCTAATGTGTGAATAGGGGTGAATGTGTTCTGCGTGAAAACTGTATTGAGAATTGATATTGCCCCATAAGGAATTGATTGTCGGGGTATAATTTTGAGTATCCCAATGGTGTTGTTGTGCATAGTTGTTTGCACTTTGTTGTAAAAACTGAAACAAGGGTTGAAGTTCTGGCAATTTATAAAGATCTTGGCGAGAAAAATAGGAAGTAAACCCAGTTGAATACTCTTTTGACGATTCTTCTCTGCCTTCGCGATCGTCTTCTCTCAATCTTAGATTGAAATTCACAAGCTGTTGCTGAATTGAGGAGAAGTTCGGGAACCAGCCTTCGTAGATCAGGGTAGGAAATAGAATTCGCAGTCCGTCTCTTTTTTGATTGTTTCCATTAGTCATACTTCATACCAGAATTTTGTAAGTCTTGATGGGAAGTATATCGTCAATTATTTTCTTCTGTAACGCTAAATAAAAATAATTTCTGGATATTAGTGGCAGGGGAAGGTCCTAGTTCAGCTCATTCTCAATCCAGATCGCCAGACGTAATCCCGCTAATCCCAACCGTTGTTGGGAAATTTGTTTCATCTGGGTGATGTATGACTCGCTCAAGTTCGACAGCTGTATCTCACGTTGCAGGCGATCGGCGGCAGCGATCTCGGCTCTCATCTCTTCACTGTAGACGACAGATCGTAATAATTGCCGGCTCTCACTCAGCCATTCGGTCCAGTCAGACTCGACACCCCGAATCCTGGGGCGGCTCGGACGGGTTATTTGTGCGAGGACGCGCGCCACGGAATCGGCTATGCCGTCATCCCGCAGAGCCCTGTCCCAGCGCGCATGAAGCGTCCCGTCATCGGTGGGTATGCCGTTTCCACCTCTGTCACCCTCTTCCAGGACAGTTGCCGAAAACAGCGCTCCAGTGTGCAGTGGCTGGTGAAGGTCACCCACCAGGTGTAATAGCCAGCACAGCGCAACGGCACGGTCGGCAGCCGGTCGGTCTGCTTCACGCAACACCCGGGCGTTGTAATCCAGAGCAGTAATCACGTTGTGGACCATGGATTCTTCACGAATCGTGGCGGCTTCTTCACCCTGGATGTCCGGGAATCTGGCGATTCCGATGTAGATATTGCCCTGTGAAAGGGCGGCACCACGTACCCAGGCACCATCTATAAAATGCCAGCTCGGATGGTTATAGCGATCTCTTGCTGCTGGCGGGATTCCTCGCGCGATATCCGGCCAGAATGCCGCCTGGCCCAGTAGCCATTCCTGGCGCATGGCTGTAGATCCCTGCGCTATGAAATCCGGCATGGCGTCGAGGAAATCTTCTTCGAAGCGTGGATGTTGGCCAAGTAATTCCAAAAGCAATGACTGCTTGTCGTCGCTAATAAATTGCAGGGCTACTGCTGCAGTTACACGATGACCGATACTATCCCATGCGATAACGGTAGGCGCAGATGTAAACAGTGCAAGCAAGCTGAGCAGTTGAAGGATTCTTTGCATGGTTATCTGAGCTCTTCCATTATCGTTACACTTCTAACCACTCCGCGCGCACATCATCGGCCTGCATCAGGCTGCCCGGTGTGCCTTCGTAGACAATTTGCCCATGCCCCATGACGTAGAGTCGATGAGAAATCTTCAGCGCGATGTTGAGTTTTTGCTCTACCAGCAGGATGGCCGCACCTCGGTCGGCAATTTCCTGTAAAAGCCTGGCGACCTGTTCTACGATCCTGGGTGCCAGACCCTCGGTGGGTTCGTCAATCATGATCATATCCGGGTTGCCCATCAGCGTGCGGCACATACACAGCATCTGTTGCTCTCCACCACTGAGTACGCCGCCATCTACCTCGGCACGCTCGGCCAGATTGGGAAACATGGAAAACACCTCTTCGATATTCCACCGACCACGCTGTTTGTTGGACTTCATGCCCAGTTGCAGGTTTTGCCTGACCGTGAGAGTCGGAAAAATGTCGCGATTTTCCGGTACGTAACCGAGCCCCAGCTTGGCAATCTCGAAGCTCTTCTTGCCGGCAATTTGCGTACCCTTAAATTGTACTGATCCTTGCGCTGCCACCTCGCCCATGATGGTCTTAATGGTGGTCGATCGCCCCACGCCGTTACGGCCCAGCAGGCTGACAATTTCTCCTTCCTGTACATTGAAACTCACGCCCTGCAGGATGTGACTCTTGCCGTAGTAAGCATGCAAGTCGGAAACTTCAAGCATTGGCCGCCACCTCGCCCAGGTAGGCTTCCTGTACTCGTGGATTTGTCCGAATATTCTCAGGCTTGTCGCAGGCGATAATCTCACCATAGACGAGCACCGAAATTCGATCAGCCACGTCGAACACGATATTCATATCATGCTCCACCATGATGAGTGTCTTTCCTTCGGTAATGCGTCGAATCAGCTCGACTGCATTCTCAGCTTCGCTGTGACTCATACCAGCAACTGGCTCGTCCAGCATGATTACTTCGGCGCCGCTGGCGATGGCTATACCAAGTTCCAGCGCACGTTGCTGGGCATAGGCGAGCTCTCCGGCCGGATAATGCATCTTATCTTTCAAGCCGATCTGCTCAAGTACCTGTGCGGCCTTTTCGTTGAGTTCAGTTTGACGCCCTAAGAGATGCCAGAAGGAGTAGCGATAACCGGTCGACCATAGCAATGCGCAACGCACATTCTCGAAGACATTCATGCGAGCAAATATATTGGTGACCTGAAAGCTTCTTGCTAAACCGAGCCTGCTGATTTCAAACGGGCTCTTGTTCTGAATTTCAGCATCATTAAACTCAATAGTGCCATCTGTCACACTATAGAGCCCACTAATTAGATGGAATAGCGTGGATTTGCCTGCACCGTTGGGACCAATGATGGCATGTTTTTCGCCCTGATCTATATCCAGGTCTACACCACGGATAATCTCGGTTTCTCCGAAGTTCTTGCGCACGTTTTTAAGTGAAAGAACCGCCATAGACTCAGCCATCTTCCTTTTCAGGAATAGCATTGGCAGATTCCCAGGCTTCTCGCAACCGCGGCAAGGAGAGACGGATTGCAATCAATGACGCAACTGCGATAGCGGCAACGATTATCCAGGTCAGCAGCGTCGATGGGTTCAGTTCCATCCACAAGTATTGGAGAGTATCTTGCTCTGTGTGGCTCATCTCGATCATGGCGACGCAGGACAGCAGGAACAGCGCGGAAGGGATGCCGGTTAACAGATAAGGGATAATCAATGTGGCTAACTTGCCGCGTAACCAGGCCACCTGGTGCATCATGATGAATCCTGCGAACCCTCTGGGCAGGAACATTACAGTCAAGAGAAACATGATGCCGAGGTAGAGCATCCAAAGCTCGCTGTAATTACTGAGTAATGAGTTCATGAGAGTGAGAATGACTGCGCCAACAATGGGTCCAATAAAGTAGCCGAGCCCGCCGATGTACGCCATCAGTAAGACTCGACCCGAGGTTATGGCGTTTAGATTTTCCTCGGTAATAAATTCATAGTTGAGCGCAAACAGGCCACCGGCGATGCCGGCGAAGAACCCAGAGGCGCAGAACGAGATGAATCTAACCCGGCGGGCGCTGTATCCAATGAACTCGGCGCGCTCCGGATTGTCTCGTACTGCGTTAGCCATGCGTCCAGCAGGTGTCTGGGTAAACAGGTACATGAATAAGGTGGCGATAAAAACCCAGGCAGCAGCCAGATAGTATATTTCCACATCTCGCAAAAACTCGACGCCGAACAAAGGCGGGCCAAAGGTACGATCACCACTGACTCCAGCTTCACCGCCGAAGAAACTAACAAATATCAGTGATGATGCAGCGATTAGTTCGCCGATCCCCAGGGAAATCATCGCGAAAACCGTGCCTGCCTTGTGCGTCGAGAAACTACCAATGAACAATGCAGCAAGCAGGCCAATCAGTCCACCCACGAGCGGGATATAGATGATCGAGAAATAGACAGTTTCGAACTCGATCAGTATTAAGGCATGTACTGCCATGAAACCACCGAGTCCGAAGTAGACAGCATGACCGAAACTCAGCATGCCGCCCTGGCCAAGCAGCATGTTATAGCTTAGTGCAAAAACGATTGCGATTGCCATCTGGTTATAGATGGAAACTGCCAGGATAGAATCGGAGAGCTGCGGTAAGGCGAGCAATACCACTAAATAGCCAATCCATAGCGCCGATTTCTTGAGCAAAACCATCACTGCTCTCGCTTACCGAGCAATCCGGTTGGCCGGAAGATCAATACCAACACTAATAGCAGAAACGGTAGAATTGGTGCAATCTGCGGCAGCATCAGCGTCCACAGATCGGTGAGAGGATGGTTCCGATCGAACTCCAGGCCTAACAGGTTTAGTAGATCGGGCATACCCACATCGGAAGCAATGGCGTAGGACTGTAAAAGGCCTATCAACAAAGATGCGATAAAGGCACCGGCAAGCGAACCCAATCCGCCGACCACGACTATCACGAAGACGATGCTGCCGAGTACCATTGCCATGCCAGGGAATGTCGTCAGCACCGGCCCGGCAATGACTCCTGCCAGGGCAGCCAACGCGGTGCCGACACCAAACACGCCCATAAAAATGAAGGGCACGTTATGACCCAGATTGGCCACGGTATGTGGATGGGTGATGGCAGCCTGAATAATGATGCCTACGCGGCTGCGAGTGAGCAGCATGTATAGGCCGATAAATATCATAACCGAGATACCAATCATGAACCCGCGGTAGGCAGGGAATTCCTGGCCAAACAGGGTGAACAGCGGGAAGTCCAGGATTTCGGGCGATCGATAGTTTTTGGTATCTGGCCCCCAGAAAAATTGCACGGCTTCTTCTATAAGGAAGGCCAGGCCGAATGTGAATACCAGTTCGGCGACGTGGCCAGACAGATGTACTCGACGCAATCCATAGCGTTCGACGAAGGCGCCGAGTACGCCGACGATTAGAGGTGCGAAGATCAAGCCGGGCCAGAATCCCAAATATGTGCTGATGGAATAGGCACAATAAGCACCCAGCATATAGAAACTGGCGTGCGCGAAATTCAACACTCCCATCATGCTGAAGATGAGAGTTAGACCGCTGGCTAACATGAATAACAACAGACCGGTAACCAGTCCGTTTAAGGTGGCAAAAATGAAAACTTCGAGCATGCTGGCTGTGCCTGTTCTACTACCCCGGAACCGGCTTAGCGGCTTGGACGTCTCATACGACAACTGGTGGGCACGATAGTTTCTTCAGCAGGAACGTGATACTCGCTGAATAATCCAAACCCTGAGTTGTCTGCATCGAATTCAATACCTTCATCGGTATGTACAGAGATATGCAGTGATTGAAAGATCTGATGATCTTCACCTCGCATCCAGATCTCTTCTCCACTGAGAGTTGTGTAGCGCATGTCTTCCAGGGCCAGCGCAATATCATAGGGGTCGGTACTCTGGGTCTGTTCCATGGCAGCGACCACCATCGCCAGTGCATTGGTGATGCGAGGCTGGGTAACATCATTGTTAGGATTGGCCGCCTTAAAGGCACGAATGAATTCTTTGCGTTCTTCGGTGGGAATCGGGTTGGAAGTCTCGTTGTGGATGAGGCGTATCTTGTTCTTGCCGTCGGCTCCCAAGGTGGCTGTGATACCGTCATAGGCCGCATAAAATGTATAGACAGGTATGTCCAGGCCGTTGTCGATGATGGAGCGTGCCAGGGAGACCATGTCCGCGCCAAAGTTGCCGGTTATCACTGCGTCGGCGCCGGAGGAAACGATTTTCGTTACGTAGGGCGTGAAGTCTTTCACCTGGCCAATCGGGTGAAATTCATTGCCCACGATTTCGATATCAGGTCGTTTTTCCTGCAATAAGGCTATGCTTGTGTCGGAGACTACCTGACCAAAGGAATAATCCTGACCGATGATATAGACACTTTTAACATCAGGATTCATGGCGATGTAGTCGGTCAATATATTCAGTTTCATTACAGCATGGGCATCGAAACGGAAGTGCCAGAAACTGCAATTTTCTTCGGTAAGAATCGGATCGACTGCAGAATAATTGATCTGCAAAATTTCCTGTCCGGGATTGCGTCGATTATGACGGCTTACGGCTGAGTTGAGAGCATTTGCCACTGCCGAACTATTTCCCTGGAAAATAATGCGCAGCTCTTCGCTGACCGCACGCCGAAATTGTATCTGGGTTTCGGTGGGACTCTGTTGGTTATCGAGGGGCACGATCTCGATCATCCGCCCACCAAGGATTCCACCTCGGGAATTGAATAGATAATCTGCCGCGAATTGAATCTGTTTCAGACCGCTGGTACCAACCGATGCAAAGGCGCCAGACAGTGGATCCATGAAGCCAATACGCACGGGTTCCTGCGCCATGCTGATACCGCTGATGCCCGCCACGGCCGTTAAAAAAAGTGCCCGTAAACACAAGGGAAATCTTAGTTTATTCATGGTGACCTAGTCTTCTTCTTGTGAAAGTCCATAATTTTTCAGCTTCTATCCGGCGCAAGTCTCTGAAACTGCGAGAATATCGACATTAACCTAGACGGCTACTTGAATCAAGATAAGTGGGCTGAAGAGCAGATCTGGTGGGTTACGGCGCGGACAATATTACCGAGCGATGACAATTTTCAGTCCTGTTACTGTCTGTAATCGGGTAGCATTACAAAAACAGGTAATTCGATACTTTTCAGCAGAGCGATGGGTAAATTCCTTATAAATCTTTCGGAAATTGAGTTCAGTGCGATTCGGGCAAGTGGACCCGGAGGACAGCATGTCAATAAAGTTTCCACCGCTATCCTGCTGTGTTTTGATATCAATAAGTCCAGTTTGTCCGACGAATTGAAGCTCAGGCTGGAGAACTTTCCGGACAAGCGGATTAGTAAAGATGGCAACATTCTCATTAAAGCAGAACGATTTCGCAGTCAGGACATGAACAGGCAGGATGCGATCGACCGTCTGGAAAAGCTGATAACAAAGGCTGCCGCTTCCCGGAAAAAACGAATCGCTACAAAACCCACCAAGCGAGCCAGGGAAAAACGCTTGAAAGACAAGAAGTTTACCGGGGATAAGAAGCAAACTCGATCTTCCTTGAAATCCTTGGACGAATGAAAGAAGGAGCAGCGAAACAGCCATGGCAATAAACAGGATTTCTCATATTACCGTATTTGTTGATGATCAATAGGCAGCTTGTGACTGGTATGTAGACAAGTTGGGATTTGCAGTTGTTATGGACAACAGGGACGTTGTGCCAAACCTGCGTTGGTTAACGGTTGCTCCCGAAGGCAATCCAGATACACAGATCGTGTTGCAGCTTGCCCATAGCAATGATGAAAAATCTCGCGTTGGCAGTAACTTGATGACGGTGCTACGCAGTGACGATTGCGAAATTGAAATGAAAGCCCTCGAAGAGCAAGGGGTAGAAATTGTAGATCCACCCCAAGAAGTACCCTGGGGTGTTTCCGGTATCATTCGGGATTTATACGGCAATCCATACAATCTGGTGGGGCCAAAGTAGTGAAAACCGAACTTAATATTGAATGGTATAGTAATGTTGGGACAAAAATATTTGCCATACTTCTGGTAATGATTTTGTTGTTTGCCAGCAGAATTACCCTTGCTCAGACTACGCTGACAAGTGCCGAGGCAAGTTTTCGCTATATCTCCAGCACTCTGCAATCCTTTCGAACCACCGGGAGGTTGGTGAATAACCCAGGCGTAGATGGATCGGATCTAGAAGCCTTTATCTCGTATTTGGAGACTTATTACGAGGAATTCAGTGGTGGATTTAACAGAAATAGCGCCATGTGTCTGTTTTATATGGATCCGGAAAATGCCAGGATGACAATACAAGACAAGGCGGATTTAAGTTTCAGTTATCTACCAGATCTGGAAGCTCGAATCTCTCGCTATATCGAAGTGGATGCTGAATTTCAGGACACCATCGAATATGAATTTGGCAGAATTTTATTAAACAATATCAACCAACAAAAGTTGTCTTCCAGCAGTAATCAGCGCCTGCCCACATTGGAATTCGATGAGGCAGCCGTGATTAGTTTTATTGATTCTGTTTGTGTTTAGCTTAATACACCTCAAACAATCCGGCGGCGCCCATACCGCCGCCCACGCACATAGTACACACTACGTATTTCGCCCCCTGACGCTTACCTTCGATCAGGACATGACCCACCATGCGTGCGCCGCTCATGCCATAAGGATGACCTATTGAAATGGCACCGCCATTGACGTTTAACAATTCATTGGGAATGCCCAGCTTGTCACGGCAGTAGACAACCTGAACTGCAAATGCTTCATTCAGCTCCCATAGGCCGATGTCATCGACGGAAAGATTGAATCGTTCCAATAACTTGGGTACGGCATAGATGGGTCCTATTCCCATTTCATCGGGGTCGAGCCCAGCCACAGCGATACCGCGATAAGCGCCCAGGGGTTGCAGACCTTTCTGCTCTGCGAGTTTGCTATCCATTAGGACTGCGGCGGAGGCACCATCTGAAAGCTGGCTGGCATTTCCGGCGGTAATCACACCCCCTTCGAAAACGGGTTTTAATCCGTTCAGTCCTTCCAGGGTAGTAGTAGGTCTGTTGCCTTCGTCCTTCTCTAGATTTACATCATGAATGCTCTGTTGCTTGGTCTCTTTATCGACGAATAGCATCTTGGATGGAAGCGGAATGATTTCATCATCGAATTTTCCGATTTCCTGTGCCGCTGCAGTTCGCTGTTGACTCTGCAGTGCATACTCATCCTGTTGATCTCTGGAAATACTATATCGCTTGGAGACAATCTCGGCCGTTTCCAGCATCGACATATAGGCATGTTCCGATTTGGCAATGACGTTGGGATCTTGAGCACGATAGCCATTACGGTGTTCATTTTGCACCAGGCTTATGGATTCGAGCCCGCCACCTACAGCGATTGGCATGTTGTCGGTTATGATCTGCTTGGCGGCAGTCGCGATAGCCATCATGCCGGAGGAGCATTGGCGGTCGATACTCATACCAGATACTGTACTGGGTAAGCCTGCAGCGACTCCGGCAGTGCGGCCTATATTGGCGCCAGACGAGCCCTGCTGCATGGCACATCCCATAATGACATCATCGATCTCGCCCGGTTCTATGCCTGCTCGTCTCACCGCTTCGGCAATGACGTGCCCACCTAGGGTGGGTGCGTCGGTATCATTAAAGGCACCGCGGTAGCCCCTGCCGATCGGTGTTCGGGCTGTGGAAACGATTACTGCTTCTCTACTCATTACTCTCTCCGACTATGTTCAATTCTTGGAAACTAACGCAGCAATCTGTTCTATTGATTGTCGTGCCAATTCAATCATTTCCTCGTCCGTTCGATCCTGAATTGGATGAGGTACAAATACTCGAGCTGCCTTAATACCCAGGGATTTCTGCTGCGCATCGGCAGCCTGTTGAAACTCACAAGAGGCGATGAATCCCGAGGGGATGCCGCGGCTTTCCAGGTCCATGATGTCATGCAAACTGCACGAGGTACAGGAACCTCAGTCGGCCAGCCCTTCGATGACCGCATCGCATTCGATGCTTATTTTCTGATTGAGGTCTTTTGGGGCTACGCGGGCGAAGGTCGGTTTCATATACCTGTTCACCGTCGCCCCCATGGCGATCAGAAGATTTTCAATCTCATCGAGAAATTCCTTACCTCGTGGTTTGGAGATATCCAGGAGCCCGATGGTGGCTCCGGCAAGTGATTCCAAGCGTGGAACCAGCTGCTTATCGGCGGATTTCAGCTCCGCCGTCGGGTCAAGCAGTATCGTGTTGCTGCTCATGCGTTCCTCCCTCTATTTGATTTCTTGTGATACTAACTGGCTGCCTTTTTCACCGGAAGCAATCCAGCCACTGATTATGGCAGAGAACATGCCTGCCTCACCTCCTGCGCCGGCAATGTGCAATCCCTGATCTCTGAATTTGTTAAGAAGCTTGTCCTTGAATTTGGCCGGCATCCCTTCGGCAATATCATGGGCGCCGCGAATTATCTCAGAACCAGGAGTAATTAATTCTTCATACAATGCCTGCTTGAGGTCGGTTTTGCTCCAGCCGCCTTCTTTCAGTACCCGGCGATGCTCGGGACTGATGACGACTATTGCATCGGCGCCACCGAATATCTTGGTGTTTGCTACGCTGCGCAGACTGTTAGCGAGGTTTTTTGCCAGTGACTCGGGACGGCGGGATTGTTGGTCGAGGAAGGGTTGTAAGCCTTCTCCTGCAAACAGGCTGATGACGGATTGTTCCCGAGCAAAGCCCCGGTCCATGGCCAGCGATGGCCAATCCGGGTCCGATTCATCTTCGGCAAAACAGTAGGTGTATTTCCCCGGATTGCCCATGGTGGCACGATCGATACCGCCCGGCACTCCACCACCCACATTTCTGATGATCAATTGCAGTGTCCGACCAATAGTCGCATTGGCGCGATTGCCCTGGCCCAAGGCATTGACGCCAGAATTCATGCCGATCTGCTTCGTCACGGGGCCACTTACCAGCATAACTGGCGCTGAAAAATAGGTAGTGCAGAGCAGGCCATGCATACAAAATGCATCCTGCAGAGCTGCCTCCAGGGAAGCGAGCACGACGGGTAAGTATTCGGGTTTGCACCCTGCCATGACAGCGTTGATGGCGGCTTTTTCGACGCTACACGGTATGTAATCCGGTGGCACGCTACCGAGTACTTCATCGGCACTGCGATCGGTGCCAGAAAGCATACGCATTACTCGCAGCGGCGTGGGGGGTACTATGGGTAAACCATCACTCCAGCCCCGGTCGAAGCAGGCTTCCATAATATCTTCAGATTCTGCAAGTTCCACGTTGCGCGCCTGCAGGCGCTGACTGTCAAACCGCACCGCCAGCAGTTCTTCCATACCTGGATCCAGCGTCTTGGAGCCACAACCGGGTTTAAAGTCAACCAGGTCTGAGCCGAGATCATCGTTACCTGTGAATTCCTGCCATTGATGCTTGTCCCAGCCATGGATACGGGAACTCTCAGAATTGTCTGTCTGGCGAATTAATGTGGGTACGATTTCAATGTTGTTCCGGTAAGAGAATTCAAGGGAAGAATCATCAACCTTGGACTGAATGCTCTCGGGAAACAGTGGGTCGTCTTGCACGTAGATAGTAAGTGAGGTGTTAAGACTCTCCGCCAGCTGGCGAATAACCGGCTCGATTAGTGTGCAGGTGGGACATTCTTTCTTAACTACCAGGGAATAGTTATGTTGTGATGGTTCAGGCAAGGCTATTTTCTCTCAGCTTGTAACAGATTTCTGGTGCAAGCTAATCCACGATCAGTAGATGAATCCAAGGGTAGTAATGCCCACCAGTATATTTATTATCATGAATACCGACGATGTCCTGGACATAACCTTCCATAGTTGCGGGCCCTTGTAGGCGGCTCGGATTCCAATGATTAGAATTACCGTATAAGCCAACATCGCCGCTGCGATTATCAGGTAGCTAATCCATTGTTCGTTGTCGACTGCCCGACTACCCAAAACAAAGAAGATACCGCAGCCCACGAAATAAAGCACCCAGTAAGTAGTAGCCAGACCGTACTCGCCTGCCAAAAACCTTGCCATGAAAGACCGATTATCAAAAGATTCCGGGTCGGTGGATGGGTCAGATTCACTCATAGATATGCTTCCCAAGGGTGTACTAGTGTAGCGTACACTGAATTGTACCCCGTCAGCACCTATGGAACAGATATAGCACTGGTTTAAAGGAGAGTTTTTGTTCATCCTAACGTGAGGAGTTGAGATGAAACAGAAAGC
>MDTC01148918.1_pt1 | contig 16003 bp, 16 predicted proteins | sample 811181 | NCBI WGS metagenome assembly MDTC01 (sample SAMN05326644, study PRJNA326480) | marine metagenome | isolation source: seawater | place: Pacific Ocean: North | collected 2011
AAAAAAAAAAAAAAATTGAATTAAAATTTCCAAAAAAAAAAAAACTAAACTTGTGTCAGCATTAAATAAGCTTAAAAATAAAAAAGATATTACATTATGGATGGTGCGAAATAACTTAAAATTAAATCAACAACAAACAACACAACAAAAAAAACCTGTAACACAACAAAAAAAACCTGTAACACAACAAAAAAAACCTGTAACACAACCTAAAAAACAAACAACACAACCTAAAAACACAATAACACAACCTAAAAAACAAACAACACCAACAACACAACAAAAGATAAAAACACCAACAACACAACAAACAACACCACCCAAAAAACAAACAACACCACCCAAAAAACAAACAACACCACCCAAAAAACAAACAACACCGCCTAAAAAACAAACAACACCGCCTAAAAAACAAACAACACCAACAACACAACAAAAGATAAAAACACCAACAAAACAAACAAGACAGCAAAAGAAACAAATAACACAATCTAAAAAATCCATGATACAACAAAAAAAACAAACAATACCAACAAGACAGCAAAAGAAACAAACAACACAACAAAAGATAAAAACACAACAAAAGAAAAAAACACCAACAATACAAACAAGACAGGAAAAGAAACAAACAACACAATCTAAAAAATCCATGATACAACAAAAGAGAAAAACACCAACAACACAACAAAAGATACAGAGAATGAAAAATTTATCACAACAGCAATATCTACAGTATTTAGAAGAAGAATATAAAAATGTAGGGTTACAAAAGAAAAATTTTAATTATTTTCACGTGCCAATGGATAATTTATGTGGTTTTCATTCAATAACATTATATTATCATTTACATAACAAACAAGTATCAAATGATCATACATTAAATCTTTTAGAATTACGAAATAGATTAATTATGGAGTATGAGAATGAGTTAAAGATAGATTCACCAATTGATAAAAATGATATTCATAGAAGAATTGATGGATTAAGTAATATAAAAGAGTGGCTAAGTGATGAAGATTTTGCAATTTTATCAAAAATATATAATGTATGTTTTTATGTATATAGAGAAGACCAGAAATTATGGCAGATATACAGTTATGAAATTCCAATGATGAATACTTTTGACGAGTCTAATAGAGAATGTGAAAAATTAATAAATCAAAATACAAGTAATCCAATACAAAGAACAAAAATATATTTACGTGCAACAGGAGTGCATTATGATTTATTATTAGATAAAAATATAAATATAAATAATATTAATTTTAGCGATTCTTCAACCTTGACAAAGATAAATAATAAAAATACAGAATGGAGAAATGAATATGAGTTTAATACAAAAGTAAATTTACCTGGTTTTTATGATAATGATTTTGATGATGAATCAAGTACATATTCTGATTTTTTTAATTCATTTTCACAATTGGGTAGTGAAGTGATATCTCAAAATAAATTACAAAAGAAGAGTCAGAAGAAGAATCAAAAGAAAAATCAAAAGAAGACTCAGAAGAAACAACTAGATGATTCTATAAGTAGTAGTTTAACTTCGTATAATTATAGTGATATAGACGATGATATTTTTGACAGTGAAGATGAAGATTATAAAAAAATAATAAACAAGTTTAATAGTAATGTTATTCGTCAAATTCCAGAACAAAATAAAAAAATTCCAGTTAAAACTGACCAACAATTAAGAAAAATTGTTCAGAAATGTTTTAGTCAAAAATAATTTAAAAAAAACCAAAATAATATAAAATGACAAAACAGATAAAAATAAAAGAATTAGATTTAGATTTAATAATGCCTAATATGGAAAACAAAGATAATCCATCACAAGGGGGTTCAAAAATAGTTGTCATAGGTAAGCCAGGAACAGGAAAAACAAGTTTAATATCAGCACTATTGTATAATAAAAGAAAGATATTTCCATCAGCTCTTGTAATATCTGGAACAGAGGATAGTAATGGTCATTATAGTAAGATGATGCCATCTTCATTTGTATTTAATAAATATACAGAAAGTGTAATTGATAAATTTATTACCAGGCAAAAAATAGCAAAAAAGCATTTAGAGAATCCGTGGAATGTTCTATTACTGGACGATTGCACTGATGATCCAAGAATTTTTTTAAAACCGCAATTTCAGGGGCTGTTCAAAAATGGCCGCCATTGGAAAATGTTATTCGTGCTAAGCTTACAATATTGTATGGATATAAAACCTGTTATTAGAACAAATGTTGACGGAGTATTCATATTACGTGAGACTAACTTAAGAAACCGCAAGAGTTTATATGATAATTACTGTGGAATAATTCCAACATTTCAAATGTTTTGCGAAATTATGGATCAAATTACTGATAATTACACTGCCCTGTATGTAAATAATCAAACATCCTCTAATAATCTAGAAGATATTTTATTTTACTATAAAGCAGATTTAGCCCCAGAATTTAAATTTGGAAATAAAGATTTTTGGAAATTTCATCATAATAGGTATAATAATTCATATCAAACGAGATATTAGTTTTTGTAAATGTCAAAATAATTTTCTTAAAATTATTTTATTGCTCATTATGGGGTTCGAACCCACGACCTTCGGCTCATAAGACCGATGCTCTAACCAACTGAGCTAAACGAGCTAATATATTTTTATATTTTTTTATAATTGTTTTTATGTATTTAAATAATATAATGAAAATGTATGTAAATTTTTTTTATTAGATTTTTTGTTAAATTATAAATAGTGTTTGTAATAATATTTTTTTATTTTTTGTAATTTATTTATAAATTAGGAAAACTTGCTTGTAATAAAATACCACATTGACCAGAACGAGAATCATTTCTTTCTAATAAAACATATCCATCCATTCCCCAGGATTTTCCCCATGAATTCTTAACTTTATAATAATCAATACCATTCAAACTTCCATAACCAACAGCTAAAACTCCATGATCCAAATTTGTTCCACATCTTCCAGTTAGGACACCAGAAGAATAGAATTGAAATGATGATTGATCTGCTTCAATTGCAACAGATACAGGTTGTTGTTTGATAGCTGCCATTAATGATGCATCATCTGATTTTACATTACTCCAAGAAGACGGTGTTGTTCCTTCAACAACATTATGTGAAGATGCTTCACATTTACCATTCATAGCAGTATATGGATAATCACTTTCTAATTCAATTCCACCATTTGACTGAATCCATTTAAATGCGTTATTCATTAATCCGCCATAACAACCTAAATCATTCGTGTCACAATCAACTAACATTTGTTCGGAAAAAGAATTCAATTTATTATTTTTTATAAAATAAGCTCCTTCCATAGAACCAGTCGTTGAGAAAGCCCAACAAGAACCACACTGTGCTTGATCTTTGACAGGAGTAACAGCTCCTTTTTCTGTCCAATCCCATTCTTCATCTTTATTTTGAAGAGACTTTTTTTGTGAAAAGATATTATCACTGTTCTCGTCTATTTGAACTAGATTATATTGTTTTAATCTGTTCTGTTTGTTAAATTCATCAGCTGTTAAGAATGAAAATTGATTATGTGCCAGTGTATAAGATAAATTTTTATTATTAACAGAATTAATATAATTGTCATTTTCTAAAAAGACATTAAATCGATAAATAAAATCATCACTTGTTGAAAATTCATGTTTATATTCCAAAGCTAAGTCATAAAAAGTTTGTAATTGTTTAGTTGAGAATGCATAAGCAGTTGATAAGAAAATAAAAGGAAAGAAAAATTTCATTTTAAAAAAAAAAGGAAAAAAATAGAAAATCAATTTTTGTAATTTTGAAATTATAAAAATATATAAAATTAAAGATTTAACAATATTTACACATTAATTAAGAGTTTATGTTGTTGCATAAGATTTCTAAGAAATCCGCAAAGGAAATTTCTTTTTTTGGAAAGGATTGAAAGATATACTATTATTTTATATTTGATTGGAGTTAGTTCATATTCAGAGTAAAAGTCTTTTGTAAAATTAAGGAATGAGTCTTTTATATTTTTTTCATCTAAATTGAATTCATTTAAAAAATTATTATCTGTAAATTTTTCATAAGATAAGAGTTTTGAATCATTTTTCATAGAATTTCTGACAAGAGATTTTATTTCTTCTATAACATTTTCTTGAAAAGGTTGAAGTAATTCGATAATATAGAATATAATTTCAGCAACAGGAACTGATTTACAATCTTTACCAGTAGTTTTTCTTTTAGTTGTTCCTTTCTTTTGTTGTGTTGAAACATCTCGAATTTTAAAAGAGTCTGAATCTTTCGTAATAATTCCATAAAATTTTTTATTTTCTATCATATTTTTTTGTTGCATTTGTTCTTGACTTTGATTAGCATCAAAAATTTCATGACTATCTGGTTGAAATTTTGTTAATATAATTGATTTCATATTATTTGGAAAGGTATCCAAATATAAATTTTTATTTAAATCTGTATTTTTTAATAACTCAATTTTTTCTTCAAAAAATGTATTTGTTAAAGAATCAAGAATTGAGTTTGTATTTTGTTGAATGGCAAAACTATTGACAAAATTATTATTAAAAATATCTTCAAATTTATTTGTATATACATCTGAACGCACATTATATGAATAAGATAAATAAAAACTATTATTAGAGAAATTTAAAAAGCAAGGAATATTTAACTCATTTGGAATAACAATTGGAGTATCTATAATAGTCATTAAACTTTCATAAAGTAAATTTAAAGTAATATCTTCTTTTTTAAATATATCCATAAAATCTTCAAGACAAATTGAATTTTGCTCATTAAAAAAGAATATTTTTTGCAGAATTAATATAATTTTTTTAATATAATCATAAATATAAAATGTATTAAAATTTCCTTCTTTAATTTCAGAAGGATTAGGATTTAAAATACCATCACATTCATATTTACATTTTCTAAAATAACAATCAACTGAACCGTCATCACTGGTAGGACGACTATTTTGTAGATAGTTAATTTGACAATCAACGGAAGAAGTTAAAAAAGAATACATTAACAAATAATTATTAATTTCTTTATTTTCACTTCTAATATATTGAAGAAAATTAACACTTCTTGAAAGAGGTTGGTTTGATGAAATTCCACAGTGCATAAATATATTAAGTTGTGGATCATCTAATTCTAAATGAGAACCAAGACGAAGACCACGTCCTTTTGCTTGATTAATTTTTCCAAAATTCCAACTTGGTGTAATTATATGAATATTTTGAATATTTTTTAAACTAATACCTTCTCTTGTTTTATCAGTACCGAAAACTATTTTAATATATTCTCCGTGTTTATTTCTGCTATCATTAAAAATATTAATTTGTTGCAAAATTTGATTGCTTGTAATATTATCTGTTGTTTCATTTAAATAAATAAATCGTGGTCTTTTAACATTAAAATCCATATATTGGGATTTAAAAAAATCAAATCCAAAATATTGTGATAATAAAAATAATAGTCTGAATATACCAGAACCGTTAATTTTATCACTATAAATATAAAAACATTTATCTTTATTTTTTTCATCTAATATATCTTTGATAATATTATAATATATAATACTATAATTTTTCAGAATGTTAAGATTTTCTTCATTTGAATTTTTCTTTCTCATACCAGTTTCTTCATCAAATATTTTATTATAAGAATTGTCCTTTGTAATATATTTTCTAGCATTTGTTCCATACGTTTTATCAGGAAATACCATTAAAGATGCTTGAAGAGAATTTAAATAAAAATTACTATATTCATTTTCATTATTTTCATCATCATTATCACCTTCATTTTGTATATTTTCAATTAAATCTTTATTTAAAGCTATATTGTATATTTCATTTTGAAAATTCTCAAAAACGTCAGGATATATATGAGAATATCTTAAAGGTTTAATAATAGCACCTTCATTTACAATATCTATATTGTCAGATTTTTGACGAAAAATACTAATATAACCTTTAATTTTCTTTTTAAATTTTTTTTCCATATTTTCTTTAAATGTATATTCGACAAGTTGGTCTGTTGAATATTCATTTAATTCATCAATGGATGTAGATATAAGATATTCATTAATAAAATTTGGAATATTAAATTCATTTTCTTTTTTGAAAAGTAGATTTAATAGATAAATAGATTCAATTAGATTATTACGCATAGGTGTAGCAGTTGCTAATAAAAGTTTTTTCTTTGGTAATTCGTTAAAAAAATTATTAATTGTATGATAGTTTGTAAGATTTGAGCTATAGATATTATGGACTTCATCTAGAATAATAAGAGCATTATTACAAAAATTTTTAGAACTAATGGGACTATCTTTAATAAACTTTGCAAAAGTATTATACGTATAAAATGATATTTTCTCCATTCTTAAAAATCCAGTAAAATTTTCTTGATATTTTATATCTTGTTCAATTTTTTTATAAATGTAGGGACATAATTTTTGTAATTCTAATTTAAAATTATTTAAAAGAATTTCGTTTTTTGAAATATAAATTACTCTTTTTTTGGAATCATAATTTTTAGTAATATTTATTAAAGATGACATTGCACCACTTTTACCTGTTCCTGTATCATGAATAAGTAATAAAGAATTATAATTCAAGTCAGTCCAAGGTGATAAAAATCTTGCAGGAAATAATTGATGATTTTTAAATAACTTGTCATTTTTAATATTTAAGGATAAATCGTAAAATTCTTTCGATTCATATAAATTTTGAATAAAATCATCATCGTCGATTGGAGGATAATACGGAAAAAAATTTTCAATATTCATTTCTTTTATTTAAAAAAAATATTTTTCTTTATATGATAAATTTTAATGTTTGATAATTTGAATGAGACAGAATTTATACAAAAAAATAAAGAAAGAAATATTAAATGGAATAAATTAAATAAAAGTAACAAAAATTCAATTATAGAAATAGATTCTACAAAAAATTTCTTTATAAAATCAATAAAAATGGCAAATATTGATTTCGACTATATTGAAAATAAAACAAATTCCGACTTAATTTCATCCAATCAATATACAGTATGGAAAGAATTATTATTAATTAAAAAAATAAATAAATATCATACAGATAATAATAGTAAGTTATATGTTCATTTATATACTTCGTTTATTCGAATGTATGATGATGAACCATATTTATCAATGATTTTTAAATATTATCCATATACCTTAGAAGAAATTCTCAAGTATTATCCAACTCATAATTTTCATATGGAAATATTACTTCAATTATTTATACAATTTTATTATTTTGATAAATTAGGAATACATCATAATGATTTTCACTGGAATAATATTATGTCACAAAAATATAAAAATATTTATATTAATTTTACACACAATAATCATAATTATAAATGGAAATGTAATTTTATTTTTATTATTATTGATTATGGCTTTACACAAATTGACACAACAAAATCAAATTTTCCTGAATTTAAAAATTTCTTCCTTCAAATTCCTTTTATATCATTACCCTTTAATCTTAAAAATATTAATAATTATGAAACCCTTTTTCAAAAAATTTTATCTCATTTTCCTTCTAATTTGTAAAATATTTTTGATTTACACCTTTACATAATAATGAAAAGGTTTAAAAAAATATATAGATATATATAAAATGAAAATACAAATTAATGGTGTAATTTTGATTTTATCATGTCAAAAATATAAAAATTCAAGATTAAAGGAATTTAAATTAAATAAATTAGAATATGAAAATTGGAAAGTTGTATATGTAATTGGAGATTTTTTTTTACAATCTGAATATATATATGACCAAAAAGATAGTGTATTATATTTAAAGTGCGAAGATTCATATTTACACTTACTTAAAAAATTAGGATTAGCATTAAAATATTTGTATGAAATGTTCGAAATTAAAGAAGGAATTTTAAGATGTGGAGATGATTTAATTTTTAATGAAAATAAATTAGTCGAATTTCTAAAAGTGTCTAATAAAGCAGATTATTTTGGAAAGGCTTATGTTACAGATTGTCATAAATATATAATGAATGAAAAATTATTACAGAAATCTAAAATTGATTATTTTATGTATGATTATTATATGAATCATCTTGAAGATTTTGATAATCCTCAATATAATTTAAAAGATGTAAAAATAGAAAATTATTTAAGACGTCCAGATATAGCAGGAGCAGTTGGAACACTTTACTACTTATCAAATTATTCAGTTCAAATTTTTTTACAAAAAATGGATGAGATTAAATATAATATTTTTCATTTTGATGAATACAGTCAAAGTTATCCTTATATAATTGAAGATGTTGCTATGTCTTATATTTTGTATTTAAAAAAAATTCCATTTACACATTCTAATAATATCGTAGATGATCATTGTATAAGTGATCAAGTTATTGCATATCATACAAATAAATATAGATAATTTTCTTTTAAAAAAAATTAAAGAGCACATTAACACAGAAATATCTTGGAATGCAGAGGAAACCTTAAAATTTGGATTTGTAGATAAAATTATTTAACTTAAAATTTAATTAATTATTCAAAATGAAAAATATATTGTAGAAATACCTTAGTAGGTAAACGGATTAAGAAAAATGTTTTATGATTTTTTTTTTTTCAATTTAAAGAATAAAATAAAATATTAAAATGAGCGAAGGTATTTATTATCTAACAGAAAAAGATTTTGAAATAAGACAGAATACAAAAGGAAATTTATTAGGATTATCATCAGAGTCAAATGGAATGAATTTAATATTATTTTATTCAAAGGAATGCAAATTTTGCGACGATTTGTTAGCTCAATTCAAGCAATTACCTAGATTAATATTAGGATGTAAATTTGGAATGTTAAATATTAATCATTATCACAATGTAATCGAAATGTCAAAAAATACGATATCTCCCATAACATATGTTCCAGATTTAATATTATATGTAAATGGATTACCATATATGAGATATGATGGTTCGAATACAAAAGATGCTATAAAAGACTTTATAATAGATATACATCAGAAATTACAAAAGGTAAAGTTTGTGTCAAATGAAGAGGGACAAGGTGGTGTTCAAGTTGAAAATAATATAGCAATTGATTTACCTGAATATACAATTGGAAAGCCTTTATATGGTTGTGATGCAAAAACAGGAAAATGTTATCTTGATTTTAATGAGGCTTATAATTCATAAAGAATAAATTTCATTTTTATAATTATAATATAATTATAATAAGATTGAAAATATTATTAAATTTTTTCAAAATGGATTGAACTTGCATCTAAGTTTTCATTAGAAATATTTTCAGAATCATTATTGTCATTATTATTGTTATTATTGTCATTATTATTATTATTATTATTATTATTATTATCAGATTTATTTTCTTCAAAAATTTTAGGATTTGCAGTGAGGGAATCTTTTAAAGCATTTACAATAATTGTTGATATAATACAAAGTACAACAGTATACTCAGGCCATTCATGTTTTCTATCATTTTTTGCTAAACCGTATGCTGACATACATAAACTTATGGATGAAGTCGATGAACTAATAAATTGTAAAATACAAAATATATGATGACGAAAACTATTCATTTATAAACTTTTATTATAGATATTATTTTTTTATAAATAATTTATTTTTTCATATAAAACTTTCCGACATATAGGACAAGAACATTTACATTCAAACCATTTAATTAAACATTTTTGATGGTAAAATTGATTACAATTACAATTAATTTTACGTATCTTGTGATTTTTTTTTATTTTTTTTAAACAAATCAGACAAGTTTTTGATTGAACCATATCTATACTATTTTTTATTGTATATACATTCAACATATTTTTCTGCCATTTTGGAAAATATACAATTTTATCAATTTCGGTTTTAAAATATTTTGATATAACATTATAATCGTAATTAATCAAAATTAATATAATAAATAAAAAAAATTTTAAATATATATTTACCTTGACTATATAAAATAAATATAACAAACTCTTTATCATTTAAAAAATAATAATGTTTTTTTAAATAAAAATATAAAAAGTTTTTATAAAAAAAAATAAAAAAAAAATTTTAATAAATGATTGATCATTACAATTATGAAGATAATAATATAAAGGATTATGTGAATGAAAGATTAGTTCAATTAAAAGTAAATGAGATTCCAACATATACAAATGGAATTCATATGAATAAAACAATTATTGATGCTGAACCATATCATAATTCTTTATCTAGCAATTCTTATAGCAATGGATTATTAACAGAAACTTATACGAACCAAAAAAATAATTCAAGGACAGAAATCAGCGATCTCAAAATAATAGATGATGATAAAATAAAGAAAAAAGAAAAAGAATCAATACTTAATCATAAATCTATGTGCCCTGTATATATTCAACAATCAAGTAATGATAAAGATTTGATATACTTTATGATCATAATTATACTGTTTATTTCAAATATGTTTTTGATGCAACAATTAGTAATGAGAAAAAAATAAAATAAATTATTTAAATGGATAAAATTTAATTTAAAATGTCTGATTTAATACAAAATTTACCGACAGATAAAATTCCATTATCAAGGGAGGAAAATGATATTGTAGAATGGTTATTTCCAAAGGAAGATATTAAAAAAGAAGAGAAAAAAGAGATTATAAGAGATAAAAAAGTTATGACAAAAACTATAAATAAGTTAAAACTATTTTCAGTATTTATAGTTTTTTATATATTGAATATTAGACGAGTTGATGATATAATAGAGAAAACATTGAGAGTAAAAAATGAATATGTTATACCATTAGTAAAAACATTTTTATTATTAGTGATCATAATACTTGTGAATAAATTTATATAATTTTTTTAATAAAAATATTAAAAAAAAATTTATATGATAAAAATGTATAATCATTTATTATACTTTTTAATATTCGTATTATTAAAAACGGAAAGTTATACGAATGAATATTTAAAGTTAGGTAAAATGAAAAATAAAAATTTGTGTGTATTAGATGATAATTATGTTTATTTAAGTAAGGTAGAGGATGGTGAATGTGGAGAGTGTAAATTAAAGAAGGTTTTTGCAAAATATGCAAAGTTATTTACGAAATTAAATGAAGGAAATTGTTGTAGTTTAGGTTATAATGTTCCAAGTGGAAGTGAGTTAATTATTGTTCCAGTTGTAGGAACAATTACAATAAATAAATATAAAAGAAAAATTATTTCATAAAATTAACAATATTTTCAGTAGAATATATTTGATATAGGGGACTTCCAATAGACATTTGAGTATCATTATATTTTAAACTATATGAATGCCATAAGAAAATATTTCTATTTATTGTATCCCAATTATTATAAAAATAAGACCAAAATATGTAGTTATTATTTTGTAAATGTTTTCGAGAAATCCAACACAAGGAGCCATTAAAATCATTATTTAAGAGAGAAAAATTTAACAGAATTTGTTTGGATATGGATTCTTTTTGATTTTGTAATATAGAGAATAGTTCAATATTAGCTCTTTTAATGTTCTTATTAATATTATCTATATTTTCTTGTAAATATTTTGAACAGACAAACATACCATCAAATGATAAAAATTGACAAATAAAGAGAGAAAAATGAATATTACTCCTAATAAGACAATTATTTTTATAGAAAAGATAAGAACGAAATGGATGTGTTGGACTAGTCAATTTATATATTTTTTTTAGTTTATCATATAATTGTCGTTTTGATAAAAAACATTTAGAATTTTCGTAAAATAATTCTAGAATATTTCTGCCAAAATCAGAATAAAAATGTGAAAGACCAAAAAAATTTTTTTCAAATTTTTCAAATGAATATTTTTTAATAAATTTTTCAATAGTTGATATAACAAGAGAAGGAAGAACCAAATTATTGTATAAATCTTTTGGATAGGTAGGTTTTGGTAGGAAACTATTTGTATCATATGTTGCAAGAAGAGCTTCCCAACGATAAAGTATCCATTCAAGACCATAAAAGTCCCACCCAGGTAGGACACATATATAAGTTTCATTATTCCAACTTTCTGTTGAATGAATAGAGACAGGTATAATATTAGGAGAACTTGTTATATTATTTGTTGGAAATAAAATAGTAGATGAAGGATATATAGTTAATTTCGTATTATTCAATATATGATATAGATTAGAACAAAAGAATGACAATTTTTTATTAAAACCTAAATTATCTAAAACACATATACAATCAATATTCTTTTTTTTCTCTAAAAATAAATTAAGAATATTATAAAAACGACATTCATTATCTAAATCAATGTAAAATAAAGCAAAATTTTTATTTTCGCTCGTCTTTAAAAAAATTTCGACATTTCCAAATTTATAATACATTTTAAATTAAAATGTATATTTCTTAAATAAGTATATTTTTGTTTTTTATAATTCATTTATATTTATATCTAATTTTAGAACAATTTTTTCAATTTCTTTGACAATTCTTGATAACGTTAAATCACTTAATTTACATTTTTGTTTAAAATAATCTAATGATACTGTTGGATTAACTTTTAAAATATAAAATCTAACAATTCCACAAGCAACTGATTGTGGCCTACTTCTATTTAAAAGTGAAGAACGATTTTCTAATTTAGAATAAAGATTTGTAACCTGATTTTTTTGAAATAATGTAGCATTGAAGTTATCCATAATTTCTGAAATTAAGTGTTTTGTATTAATTTCATAATTTCTAGATTTAGAATCAGAAGGTAAATTTAAATTAACAAATTTTAAACCATTTAAAGCAATTTTTTGATTGATATCAAAAATATTTATTAACTCTTCATTACTTTTTGGTGTATTATTTAATAAATATGCATGATAGACACAAGCATATATTATACCTTTTCTTGTATTTCCTCTATAAATTTTATTTTCAGTGACTATATTATATAACTCATCAGCTTTCTCAATAATTTTAGCATTAATTCCAAATTTTTCAACATCTTTTTCAATATTTTTTTCTTCTGATTTTCGAATACTACAACGATTCGGATCATTATGATGTTTTGTATCAACTAAACCATAATATCTCCATTCTCTTTCATATGAAAAATCCTTTGATAAAATTATACCACAATCTGTGCAAATATTTGAAATACTATCTGCCTTTATATTTTTATGCTGACACTCATTAAGCAATATTTTATTTTTATCAGAATTATTATCATAATTACTTGATTCTATTAATTCATTTAATTTATCAAAATCAAAGTTACTCATTCCTTTTTCATAATTTAAATTTATTTTTTTAAATCAATTTTTTTAAAAAAAAAAATAAATGGTAATATAAAGAGGTATATGAGTTTTTATTTTTTTTTAAATAATAATATTTTTGAAAGCTGTGTGTATTATAAAAATTATAAGGATATTTTTAAGATAGATTTGCAAAATTTAAATTTAGTTGCTGAGGATAATAATATATTTAATTTTGTATGTTTTTATCCACGAACAAATATCAAAAAAATAACTTCATATACAAATTTTTTTTTCAGGACATCACCTGAAGACGACTGTGCAGGACAAATATCATCAAAATGTTTTCTTCATTATGGAAATGATGAGAATGATTATATCACTATTGATTGTGATATATATACAATAGGATATAGATTAATTTCATTATATATATATTTACCAAGAAATGATAGATTTTTTTTAAATGAACTAATATATCGCTTTTATCCAAAAATAACCGATGAATGTTGTATATGTTATGAAAAAAAATCTAATATAATTAATATTCATCAAAATGAATATAAACATTTAGTTTGTATTTCTTGCCTTTTGAAAATTAAAAATTGTCCCATTTGTCGTGAAGATTTACAAAAACTTCACTTGAAATATATTAGTGAATTTTAAAAAATGATTTTTTAAAAAATTTATTTAAACAGTTAAAACTTTTATTTAAAATGACTTTAACAGAAATTGAAAATATTAACGTTGACAACATAGTTTTTTCTTCTGGTTTCAGAGGAACACGTAAAACAATTATTCCAATTGGAATTAGAAATGAATCGAATGATATACAACCATTGATACTAAAAACACCTCCGAATTTATTATCTTTTGGTGTTCAAGAGATAAAGGAAAAAGAAACAGATACAGTAATAGGATATCAGATGCCTATTTGTTTATGGGATAAGAGAAAAACTTCAAATGAAGAAAAACAATTTTCTTCAAAATTAGAAGATATTCAAAATTATTGTAAAGAATATTTAGATGATTCACGAGACGAGTATTCTAATATTACAGATGATTTATTGAATAAATTTAATATTTTAAATTGGAAATATGAGAACGGGGTAAAAGTAGAAGAAAAGGGTCCAATTTTATATGTAAAATTAATGAACAATAAAAATAAGAATATTACAACATATTTTGTAGATGATAAAACTAATACAAATATTGATCCACTTGATTTCTTAAATAAAAAGTGTCTTGTTGAAGCAGCAATAAAATTTGACAATATTGTAATAAACAATAGAGTTCAATTACAACTTCGATTATTTGAAGTTCGTGTAAAGAGAATTAATAATAGAAAAACAGGACCACTACATTCTTTGTTAGATCCAAAAGTTGTATTAAAAAATCCAGTAAATCAAATTAAAAAACCCAAAAAATTAGAAGGACAGTTAAAAAATGTAAATACATTTGCAGTATTAGATGATGATCATTCAGATAACGAAGAAAATAACGAAGAAAATAATGAAGAAAATAATGAAGAAAATAATGAAGAAAATAATGAAGAAAATGTTTCCGAAATAATAAATAATTTATTAGAAGATACTATAAATGTTTAATTTAAAAAATATAAAAAAAAACAAATTTTAATTTTGATAAAATTAAAAAACGGCTTTAAAGTTCCATCCAAGATTTGAGAATAGTTTTTGACAGATATTATCGTGATAAAATTTACGATCATTTGTTTTAAGAAAATTGAAATCAGATTTTTGACATTTATAATTATGTTTGCGTAATAATTGAAAAAGAACATAATGATTATGAATAAAATTTTTACGATCATTTTTAAATGTTTTGTCATATTCATCTAATAATATATCAAAATCTATAATTAATTTATTTTCTAAATGTGTAATATCTGGAATTACATGTCCTGTCAATTTGTGATAGATAAAAACAATATCATCGTAATATTTATTATATCCAAGTTCTTTTAAAAATAATTGGACATGCTCTCTTGTTACTTTTTCAAAACTAACTTCTTTTGGTAAATCTTTAAAATCTTCTGGAATTAACTGAAATTTTAAAAATTGTTCTAGTAATTTATCAAAAACTTCACTAGGAACATTTACATTTTGTTTTCCTTGAAAACGTTTAATACAATCCCTAAAATGCGTTCTTCTATCATAAGAATATTTACTTCCGATATTGATTCTTTCAATATCATTAAAACTTATCATATTATTATTTGCGATTGATATTAAATTTCCACAATTATTACATATAAAATAATTATCAGATAAAATTAAATTTTTTTGTTCCATTTTACAATTATCACATACTGGAATCTTGGTTTTTTTTTTGGAATCATTTTCTATATTCCATAAAAAATTGTATTTGCTCGGAAAATACTCATCAACAATATCTATATATTTTTTTATAATCTGCAATAAAGTTTTCCTATTTGTATCATCTTTGTTTTTTTTTATAAAATTTACCTTATTTAATTTTTCCTTACATATTGAATATTGCTCCAATATTGGTATTACTCTTGTTATATAAAAATTAATATTATTATTTTCAGTATCATTATCATTATTGTATATACTGTCAATAATATCATTTTTTATTCCACAAGAAACATTCTCGTTTGAACATATTTCTAACAATAATGAATCGTCTTTTTCTGATTGTTTCACTTCTTTTTTTTTTATATTATCTTTTACTATAATTTCATGAATTGATAGTATATTAATTGT
>MDTC01029647.1_pt1 | contig 16000 bp, 12 predicted proteins | sample 811181 | NCBI WGS metagenome assembly MDTC01 (sample SAMN05326644, study PRJNA326480) | marine metagenome | isolation source: seawater | place: Pacific Ocean: North | collected 2011
TACAGAATGATGTTCGTGTAATTCTTCTGTATTTACAGCACCTTTACTATTTTTTTTAGGTTCTATATTCATTACCTTTACTGCACCACGAGTTAACATTGAATTAGATATTAATATTTCATCACCATGTTTATCTTTCAATATGGTATTAAATAAACCAACAGAATGAACGGAACCAGTCACATTTGAAGATAATAATGAAACCCATTTTTTATCGTTGATAACATCGTCGTTATGTATCATTAAACCATTAAAAATAGATATAATATATGGTTGAAACGCATATCCAACACCGATAGCTATACCACCTGTTGCTGATGCTAGCGTTTCACCACCCAATAATTGTATTAAACATGTTGCGAATATAAATATTTGCAAACTTATCTTAACGGTTTGCGAAGTGAAAAGACTCAATTTCATAAATTTATATAGAAACGTATATAAAAAACTTGCTAATTTATTTCCTATAATAGCTATTAAAACAATTACAAAAAAATCATCTATATTGGATATTATACTATCTAATAATTCTCTAAAAGTCGTCCACATATTATTTATATTTTATTCTCTTTTATAGCATTATGTTATAAAACGCAACCGTTGTATAATTATGTTACCGTTCGCTAATGTTTCCACTTGTAAATGAACCATTGTAATTGGGTCTGCTTGTTCTACTGCACAAGCTATTAACGTATTTGAATTATTATTTGGTTCCAAACCCAACATAATACATGCTTTTTTAAATTGCGTTGGTGTTACTTCACTTTTAGAACGTATAAATCCTTCAAATTGACAACACACTTCTCTCACAAACGAATATTTTTTTGTGCCTGGTGTTAACGAATGCCATTCAATGGTTGTTCCTGACTCTACACCCATGAAAAGGTCGTCCTGAGCTTTATTTGACGATACTTCATTTATTTCTTCTTCTTTATTTTCTTCCTCTAATTGGCCTCCAAATTTCGCAAGCATCTTTCGAACATTCTCCCGTTGTGCATCTGTCAACGCAATTTGTTTTCGAACTTCTTCTGCTTTCGAATCCATCCTATAAACGATGTCACTATACTCTTATATGTCAAAATACAGAGCAAGACCAGAAAACTTTTTACCACCACCAAAAAAAAGTAGCATACAACATTCCAAACTAAAATTCGTTGACGCTAATGAAAATCCATGGCTTTTTCATAGAGATTGGCCTATTTCAGATAGACCAAAACGTTATAAAGAATGGCCAATCTTTTCATCGGATCAATGGAATCGAAATTGGTTAATCGTTTACACGTTAAAAACAGAAAATATGCCACAACCTGGTGAAATCATATACCTTCAACGGAAAGATCAGATGTATAGTTTTACGGTAGTAAAATGGTATCCATCAAAGAGGGTTTGTATTACTTATTTATTGACTATAAACACCTAACATTTTATTATAATTAGCATGTTGAAAAAAACTGCTTTCGTAGCAACCATTTTAATCATCGTTTCAGCAGTGCTGATATGTTTTCGAAACATGCATTTTTATTACGCCGTACGTGCTGAAGAATTCTATAAAGCACAACTCTATTTAAAATTGGATCATTGTAAAAATGGAGAAATAAGCATGCAGTTAGGAGATTATAGTAAATGTGAAGACAGTAAACGAATTTTAAAAATGTCACCATGGGTATCGGCTTGGTATGATTTTTTAGAAGATATGTGGGTATGTGGACACGGTAGATGCCATATCATATGGGATGAAATATCTGGTAAATTACCTTATATAATTTTATTTATGGGAGGTACACTCTGTTTTACTGCTTATCAGACGGTACAAGCTCAACGGATGCAGAACGCTGCAATGTATTGGTCTCTACCAATGCAGATGAATCCAAGGATACAGATGAATCATCAACATATTGATTAAAACGTCTACGTTTAGAACGATTACCTGATATATCATCTCGTCTTGTCTTCACCCATTCTTGTTTATTATTGTTTTCTACTTTTTTTGTATCTACATTTTTAATTAAAGATGCTAAGTGTTTAAAATCTGCCATTTTATATATATATAATTAGTTATATACTACTATTATCACTGTTTAAAGATTGTCTTTCGCCTTCATAAGTTCGAATATAACCTTTTCCTATAAAACAATATCTAGCTATTTTTGGAACAAAACGATGCGTCACTACCGTGCCTGTTACAAACATTGTAATAAATAAATCGGTTGAGTATTGATATCTAGCAGCTAATGAGATAGATATAAACAACGCAACAAATAATATTCCGATTACACGTATCAATAAATTACAACAAGATGTGTTTAAATAACAACAACCTTTTCGAAACGTTTGAATATACAATTTAAAAAATATAATTACTTGAACCATATCGGATGACCATATCATATCACCACATGCACGTCCTACACGATACCATACCCAATCATAACCATGTTCTGGCACTTCGTTCATCGATAAACAATTAGGCAATGAATCAGGAACAACAGTAAACCATTGTGACATTCCAAAAACAGGTAATAAAAGCATTTGGGCACATAACATTTCAGAAATATGTTGTAAATGTTGACCATTTACACCCCATACAACCAATGCCCCTAACGACCACAGAACAGTCAACACGTCCACACATACTAACAACCCTATTTTATCCACATATGGAATACGATGAACCGGAAACCAATCCGTATATAAAATATCTTGTAAAGGTTCTAACGTCATGTTTTTGGATGACAAATATTTACCATATTCTCGTTGTCGATACGTTACAATATTAGATACTACCATATTCAAATAAGTCAACGTAAAAATAGATAATAATATTGGAATCCATTTAGGTCGAACAGCCATAATAATTAACACTATACATAGCTATATACTCATTTTTAAAATGTCTGACCAAGGATGGAAACAATCCGCCGTAATTTTTTATGCTGCCGGTACAATAATTACCATAACATCTTTTCTACTATGCATTATAATTCACTTTAGCAAAAATACTGAAAGAAGAAGAAAAGTACAAAAAATGTTATGTTGGTGCTGTATTCATGACCCCATGATAGCATATGATACAGTAGAAAGAAATGATGATTCACCAACTGAAGAAGACGAATTATTAAATGATGAAATAGAAGTAGATATACACGGTGAGATAGAATTAAAACAAAGTGCAATTTAAACATTAAATGTCTTTTATACGCCCTAATTTATATTATAAGCCCCCAATTTAAACAACATACGTCTATGATTTGATGGTTCTGAACACATTGAAGGACAAACCTCTGGAACATATCCATCGTTTTTTTCTTCAGGATCTCCTTCTTCATTATTCATAGAGATTCTTCTACTGAAAAAATTATTGAAAAACTCACTTTTAAAATCAGGATGATCGATATGAAGCGACCGAATATTCAAATATTTACCGGATCCATATTTTGCACACAAATCCCATGTATTGTGAATACCTTGACGATTAAGAGCTCCATCACTATTGCCATAAGCAAAGGTTAAATTCGATTCCCAAGATTCTAATAATTCATTTAGTGGCATATGTGGTACTGGAATAACATCACATGTATCTTCGTGATCTCCATTACCATGATCTCCTTTTCTTACTGTTTTTATAATGCCTTCACCAAAATTTGTATTATCCATCCAAGTATTGTCAGCATATTTACCCTCTAAAAACATACAGTCGTCGAACCCATTATATTCATACTCTTTATTGAGAGTACATTGACTCTTTTCACATTCTGTTATCAACTTATCAAGATTGCCATTTAATTCGTCAATCTTACCCCCGATGACATTTTCAACTTGATTCTTTAATTTAGAGGCTTTTGCAAAATCATCAAAATTTGAATATCCCATTGTAATTAAATTATCTGTTATATATTGTCTATCTTGTTTGATTGATAATTCTACATATGAATTTGTTATGTTATCCTTTGTTGTTTCTTTAAGTGCGTGTAAACATTTTCTATTTACTTGTGAGTCATAGTAGGGAGACTGGACATTTATCAACTGTGGTAATAATAATAAGTAATCATTCACTGTTTTCATATCAACTCGTCTTATATTACTTGAATCAATCGCTTTTTCCCAACTAGTTTTATTCGTTATATTAACTACATCATAATATAACCATACACAATGAAAGGTTGACCCGATCCTCGGTATGTTAGGTAGTATACTTGAATTACACCCATTTTCTCTATAATCTATATAGTTTTTTATAGAATCTGTGACAGATTCTTGAACAGGAGGACATGTTGATTTAGTATCACAAATTATTTTTTCTGCATCTACATCTTCTTTTGAATTAGTATAATTAAAAGTAGTTTCATTTGCCTTTTGCTTGTACAACTTTTCGATACCTTGTGTTTTCAATTCCTTTATTTCGTCTATTCTATTTTGATTTAATGTTTCTATAAATTTAAGTATTGATGCTTTTTCAGTTGTATAATTACAATATAATTCTTGTTCATAAACTATTTGTTTACCTTCTTCTGTATTATTAACTCGAGCCTGACTATTGTCATCAAAAAATGTATCGCCATTATCGTCTTTTTGTAGAAAACAATTTTCTTTTTCTTTTATTGTCATATTTTGAATTGATTTTTTGCCAACTAATGCACTACAGTCCCTTGGCGCTGATAAGTGTCTTCTATGTTTATGATTTAATTTTTTTCCCCATACAGCATCGTCTGAATTATTATCATCACATGGATTGTGATTAACATCATTATCGTTTTCCTGTATATTAAAATTAGCATCATTTTTTGCTTCACAATAATTATCTATTTTTTTCTGAGTACTACTACTATCAAAAGTACTATCAAATGCATGATTATAATTCGCATATATTTTTGTATGTATCATGTGATTAGCTATTTTTGTATTTATTATTTCATTACATTTGTTTTTTAAATTGTAAATAGTTTGATTATTTTCATTTGCTTTTGTAATATTATCATCTATTTCTTTTATGTTGTTCAATATTTTGATATCGTCATCAATATCACGACAATATTCACAACCTCGTTGTGTTCGATAGCATTCGTTTTCTAAATCCTTTTTACTTGTATCATAACTCGAATCAATAGTATTTAAATCGCAATTTTGATTTGATATTTTGCGTTTAATTATTTCTATTTTTTCTATTTCGTCTCTTAATCGTGTCTGTTGTGTGTCAACGTCTCCACAAGTGAAGTTTTTTTTATCAAAGCGTTTTTCAATGTCGGTTATACCACCATGAGTATAATTTTTAATTTTTTCCTTAAAATCATTTAACTGAAAAAGGTTCGTTTTACTTAAATTTTTATAGGCACATGCTCCATGGTTTTTCATAGCTTTTATATAATTTTCTTGATTATTTATGAAACTCAATTTTCTATTTTTTACATTAGCAGCTGTATAATAATTTTCATGATTGTGAATTCTTTCTTCAATTATTGATTTTAAATCAGTATCTTCTCCTGATGAACATGCATCAGTAAAAAAAGGATATAACAGTGGATATGTATCTTTATTGTTCTTAATTTCATTTACAATATCTTTTTCTTCGTTTTTATACTGAGAAACATCCATATCTACATTGTTTTTCCATGATATATGTTTACTAAATGTATTTTCATTTACACCGTCGTGTTCTAATAATTCTGAACATGTAAAAGATAGTTTTAAATTATCATTTACTGGATTAACATATCTTTTAAAATCACATGTTTTAATTTTGTCTGACGTACTACCATCACAAAACTTTCCCTCCTTATCAGAAGGGTTCAACGTTATGTCTACTTTTTCATTTCCGTTACATAAGTGAACGTCAGGTAAAAGTGTACACGAATTCTGTTTACTGTTAAAATATGGTCTAAAATTGTCTGGGTTACATTTTCCATTGTCCAATTTCCTAGGACATGTAATCTCAGTACTATTTACATCGTTGGTATAAGATTCTACCGAATTATAGTAGGTAAAGTTTTCGGCATTGGATATATAGAATAGTGTATAAAAAATGAAGATAAATCTTAACATTCTTTTTATTAAAGTTTACATATTTATATAGTGTGTAAATCAATATTATGTAACAAATTATAAAAATTAAATTAATCTCGAGGCATTTTTATATCTGATATAAATCCCAACCTTGCCATCAAACGACGTCGTGTTGACAACCCATCACACAAACTAGGACACATTGGCATTGATTTTGCTATTACGTTACCATCATCGTCTTTTCTTTCCAACTTTGCCCAGGAAGGTTGATTTCTAAAGAAATTATCGAAAAAATTGTCTTTAAACAATGGATGATTGATGTGCATGGAATGTGTATCTAGATATTCACCAAATCCATATTTAGAACATAATTCAAACGTATCTTCTATACCTTGATTATGCAATACACCGTCATCATTTTTGTAAGCGAATCTTAAATTATTTTCCCAATGTGAAAGCGTTTGGTTTATATCAATAGCTCTTGGCTCAACATCACACGTAGAATCATAATCTAAATCACTAGTCAACCCAATGAAATAGTTTTCTCCAAAAGGATCGGATGAGTTTGTTGTCCATTTGTCATCATCCACATTCACATTGCCACCGACCGCTGACACAAACTCACATGTGGAATCAGGGTTAAATACATATTTACTATCCACTAAGGTGGCATTACTGTTAACACAGCGTGTACCTGCTTGATTCAACTTGCCATCTATTATTTTTAATCTATCATCAATTACTTCGTAAAATTTGGATTTCAGACCTGATTTTTTATACCATTCCGTATCGTTCAAATAGCCCATATTTTCTTCATTATTTTTTATTGATGTTCTAAAATTGTTGATTCGAGTCGTTGGATGTTCCATGCTTTTAATCTCATCAATGTCATATATTCCTTTATTCAAACAATCATATCGTTGTGATATAATATCAAAACCATCATCAGTAACAGAAAAATTGGTTTTATCTTGTAGTTCAATCATTCTATTATGAATTTTATCTTCCCAAAGAGTTTTGTTCGTATTATCTGATATACTTAAATCATTCTTGTTCAAATTGCACCTATACTTATTGTTAAACGCAACAACATCAGTCTCGCATGAATCGTTTCTATATGTTATATAATTATCTACACTTGTTTCCAATGATTCGGTTTTACCTGAACAAGTGGAAGCACATGTCGTATTAGCCAATTCATTTGTAATTCTAGCGTTTACTATTTTTGAATCGAAACCATCTGGAGATTTTGTAGTGTTGTATGCATCTGTCCTAGTGTTTGTACCTGTTTTTAGTTTATTTATGCTATTATTTTTCAGGCCGTTTAATCTAAAAATTTCAGCGTCAATAATACTCTGTTCGTCTATATAATTACAGTATAGGTCATTTTCATATGCTAGTTGTTTTGCAATATTCACTTCATCTGGTAGTTGAAATGATTCAGAAGTTGTTACAAAACAGGCTTCTTTTTCAGGTAGTGACATGATTTGCATTGCTTTTTTACCTACTATATTAATACAATTGATTGTTCCTGATGATAAATGTCTGGCATGATGCAATTTCAATCCCCATATTTTTTCTGCTTCATCTGTTAAAGTATCGGCACATGGGTCATGTTTCGGATTACTTGTTTCTTGAATGTTTATGTCCCCAATAGATGCATTGTTTTTGTCGGCACAATAATCCTCAATCACTGCTGATGCATTTAATATAGTTGAATTACGCCTTTGTATATCAAAAATGGATTTCTCAACGTGTGAATCTATCTTTGTTCTTAATACGTTTTGGCATTTTTCTTCTAGGTTATTCACTTGACTCGTTTTATCATTTTCAGTAGTAATATTGCTTTCATAACCAACAATGGTTTCCATTTTTGTTTTATCGTCTGCAAGGTGTCTGCAATATTGACATGACATGAAATCGGTCCTCGCGTAACAATGGTTTAAAATCTTATTTCTATTTAATTCTACATAAGATGCATTGCAATCGTTTTGTTCTGATAATTTTTTATTATCTTTGATTCTTTGTTGGTACCCACTTTTTACATTGTCAATGGTAGAATTGTTTTCTGCTGAACATGTACTTAAAGTAGTACTATTAAACTTAGTATCAAATCTTTCAATAATGTCACTATCACCCTTATTATTGCTTATTAAAGCACTTAAACGGTCTTCTAATGTTGCAATGTTTTTTCCATTTCGGAGTTTTTCTAATGTAGGATATTCGCATTCGAGTTGGTCATATTTCGTTTTGTATGCTTTTACATGTTCTACGTAATTTTTTTTACGAATTTCAATATATTTTGCTTTAGGATTCATAGCACGTACATTGAAGTTCATATCTCGTGAAATCATTGTTTTGAAATTTTTTGGGGAGAAGTTAGATGAATTATAATCAATACGCTCCCGAACACTTAGAGCTGATTTGACGTTATAATCTGTTAATAGTGTACCATCCGTTTCGTTAATTAATTCTTTTCTATTACATTGATTCGTTAAAAACGGATAGATATGTGGATATTTGTGTTTATCCCTGATAACCATTGTTGATACATCGGGTAAATTTGTAAAATCGTTTATACCGCTTGTATAATTAGAAATAGTCCAATTTAACTGATTAAGTTGTCCATACTTAATATTTAGACCTAAAATTGCATCTCTCATATCGGAACAATTAAATGTAAAAGTAAAGGCTTGGCGTTTTCTTGTGTTAGTACAACTATTGTCTGAAAGGTCGCAATGTTTCAAACTAGGTTCAAATACTATCGTTGTCTGTTCATCACCCTGACATACCGGATCACCTTGTAGTATTCTACATGAACCATTATCTTGTTCTAAAAAACGGTAAAACTCGGAAGGCGAGGCAATGCCTCTACCTTTAGGACATGTATTAGTACTATTGTTTGTTACGTAAATGTCTGATCTATTTGTTATAGATGGTTGATGACTATTTCCCATGGCATGATTCATGGATATTAACAAAATATATATTACAATTAATTTTATCATATTTTAAAGTAATATAATATATTTATATAGTGTGGTTTTTTCTAATTGAATAATTCCTTGATGTTTTCCCATACGATATTTTTTTCGTTCGTTTCTGTAGTGGGTTGCATCCTCATTTCTTCTTTTGTGTAATGATATATAAACTGTGTAATGATAAGAAACTTTTCTTTTGCTTCGTCACTTTCATGAATATTTTGTATGTTTTCAAACGGATGTTTAACAACTAATTTTTGTTTATGAATTTCATCCATGGTATACTTTAAATGTTGCATTAATTCTTTTTTCCCAATGGTGTTGCTTCCTTGTGTATTGATTCCTTCTTGTTTCCATCCTTCATAGTTTTCATCGTGTTTTATTTTATTTTGGTTGTTCGTTCGTTGTCTTTTGTTTCTTCGTGTAACGGGTTTGGATGGTTTTTCAGCTTTTTGTATTTTTTGTTTATAGAATTCATCTGGTATGTATGGCAATTCTTGATGTATAGTGTCTGTAATTTGAATGACAATCCTATTGTTTTTTGGTATGGAACCTAGATGAATTTTTGGAAAACATAAGGAATGTAATCGTTTTGGTAATATAGACCATTGATTGTCCGAACCATAAATCCTATGGTTGTATGTATCATGTATTTTCGTAATAAAAACATGTTTCGGTTTTATTACTTTTTTAAGGTTTCTATATTTTGCTGGACATGTTAGTTTGATACCAGGATATACTATTTTTTCTTCTACCTTATCTTCTCTTGGTATGACTTTACCATAGTAAGTAGAGTATTGGTCTTGTGTTAGGGATGGTAATGGAAATTGTTTCATCATCTTATTATAATAATATGCCTATATATTTATATAGTACGAATAGTTTTTGAATAATCATGAATCTGAATGCAACGAAAAAAAATATATAAAGGTAAAAAGATTATGAGTATGATAACTATGAATCCAAAAGATGGCCAATGTCGTTGGCCTTACTCAGCCTATTCCCGTGTTAAAAAAGCAAATTTAGATGAAGCAGTACAGCATGTGTGTATGCGTATTCCTCGCGATGCATTCCGTCAATCCGGTATGTGTTTTGACGAGGTAAGACAATCGTCACAGGTGGCGCGTTATTGGGAAATGATGATGCAATTGTTTTTAGAGATGTGTCGTAATGTGAATGATGCAACAGAGGATGTGGAAGCAAGGGATAATATTAATATCTATCCATTTCAAAAAATATACTTAGAATGGATACCATCCGAAAATGACCCACAACGTGCATGTGAATATCGTTTACATTCGTTTTTATTAACCGATGCTATTACATATGGTCACTTTTTGAATGAGATATTAAGTGACAATGATCGTATGCGTTCGGATGCAGTAAAGCGTTCATCTAATTCGCGTAAACCAGATCCTTTATGTGCATTATCAGACCATCAACATTTTAAACGTGTTACAAAAGAAGTTTATTTTCGAAATATATGTGGTTTAGCATGTGGTCATCGTCGAGTAGAAAATAATCTCGACCAGGTTATGTCTCATGGTACATCGATTAAGAAACCAGGCAATATTGCAAATCCAATTAATATTTGGACTATTGAACATGCGTGTGCAAATTGTAAAAATCCTGAATTCAAAGACAGACAAGCTTTATATATCAACGATATATTTACATTTCAAGATTCAAATCGTGTGATTCGTTTATCACCTGAACAATTGTTTACGAAAGTGTTTTCGAATAAATTTTTACCAGATTATCAAGCGTTTATTGATTCTCATATTAAACCTACAAAACATGTAGCGTTGCCAGAAGATTTACAACGAAAAAATACATTAGTTTCAGATGGCGATGGTGTAAATCAAGCCGGTAAAGACCAAGCAGCACGTCCTGATGATGACCGACTCGATTTGATGACGTTAGGTGAATATGATATGCGTACTGTGACAGAGCAAGAACAGGAACGCATTGAAGCGTTTTCATCTCGTTCTGATTTCCAAAATTTATCTCAATCCGCAAAAGATATGTACATTGGAAACTGTGAAGAACATGAAGGAAAACCAGAGTTTCAAAAAAGTTATTATACGTATCAACAATGGGCAATGAAAGAATTAAAATCTCGCTGTTTAAACCCTGATGCAAACATTTCAGAAAAAGGTAAAATTATATTACGATGGGCACAAGAACGAAATCCACCTGAATACAAAACATTGAGAAAGTACAACCACAATTTGTCCCTATTTGCCAATAGAGTGATAAAAATTATGGAAGAAGCAGAACAATTGTTTTTAATCTCAACGGCACATCGTGAATATTATCAAGTTATGCATGCTAGATTAGACGCTTATCGACGTAATTTTGGCCTACATCTAAACATATTTCAAACAGGTGAAGGTGCCACCTCCAAATCGTTTCTATTCGATTTGATGAAAGATGGCTCCATAGTAGGTAGTATAGACCAACTGACCTATGAAACAGCCAAAGCCAATGCTGTAGATGGCAATCGTAACGATACCATAACCGTATGTCATGAAGCACCCCCTGGCATGTTTCGTGCTTCCAAAAACAAGAATATGGATTCAGGAATGGAAGCTATGTTTAAAGAGCGTTTAACATCCAATCATGTTTCGTGTAAAACGTTCTATATGGACGAAGCAACTGGTAAGCGTTCTCAACGTGTTACTAAATCAGAATGTATCGGGGTATGGATGGGTGCGACAAATGATGATCCAGATGATGTAGAGGAGGCATTGAAAACTCGTTTTCATTGGGGCAATTTCGAGAAACAGAAACGTCCTGATAAAGACATTGATGATTGTATCAATGGAGAACGTTCTTTATCTAGAGAAGACAAGTTGCGTCGTACAAATGCGTTGAATGAGTGGAAAGAAGAACAATATCGTGTCTTTTTGATTGAAAAAATGATATGGACTAACGTCATCAAAGACGTAGAAATGTCTGCATTCTATGTGCTTAAACAACGCTTCAAAAAGAAATACCATGGTGAATCGGTAAGGGATGCTGAAACTCGTGATTGGGAACGAGTTTATATTTTTGCTCGAATACAAGCTATTTGTACTGCATTAGCAGCTGTATTTCAAGTAGAAGGTGGTGAATATTATGGTATGCCATTTGATGAAGAACAATTATTAGCTGTAGAACCTTATTTGGTAGTAACCGAAGAGATGGTATTCTTTACCTTAACGCTGATGGATGGTCAATTTGTACATCCTGCTGAGCATAAAATTCTAAACAAGATATACCATACGAATAAGAAAAAGAAAACCGGTCGTTTTGGTATTCCTAGACCAGAAGATGATAGCTCTGGAATATCCTATGATTATTTAAAATTGGGTGGTAACCTAGCAAGCAATGCAAAATTATTACATTCGCATTTCTCTGCTGCTGAAGGTAAAACGTCTTTGCATAACATTCAAGCGTTTTTATCTGCTTTGTCTCGCGTAGCAATTAAAACATATCATTATGCAGCGCCACCAGACCCAGAAGATGATAAATTACCTGAATGGCCAAAACCAATTACACATGATAGTAAAGGAAAAGCAAAAGAAAAACATTTGGCTCAGTGTGCTCATTTTACAGCAGATGCCATTTATATTCATATGTCGTTGTTATTATCACATGCTGGTACTTATCATGACCCTGTGTTGGATACTATCAAAAATATTCAGCACAAATATCAAGAACCAAAAAACGTTATGGTTGCTAGACGATTTTATGCTCACGTAAACGGTAAAAAAATATTGAAATATCGTGTGTTTAATATTATTAAACGTGTGCCAAATGATAAAATCACTATCAAATATAGAAACGTTTTATACAATTCTTCCGTTTCTAAATCTATATTGGGAATGGGTAATGAAGATGAAACTCGTAAAAAGAAACAAATTGAAATTACCGAAGATATAGATGCATATGCATATGGAAAACGCGAATATGCTATTGGTAGACCAATTCGGTCTTATGAAGAACGTGGTATTTTAGATAATGTACCAAGTATAAATTATCCACATTGTATGCATGAAACTAGTGTAGCTGATTCGTTTTCACAGTTGCGTCAAGCATCGAATTCGAATGTTTCGAATGCAGTAGGTAAAAAAAGAAGTAGGATGGATGATGAAAATACATCTAAACGTTTAAAAATTTCTTAAATAATTTTAATAATTCTGTAGAATAATGAGGAATGGTATTATTATTGTCTATAAATTTATTTGCAATATGTGATATCATTTTATCATATGCATTTGATGGCGAAGGCATATCAGATATCGTTGAGCAAAGTATCATATTATATGGTTCTTGAAATGATTTTATCAATGACCACCAACCTTTTGCACGTATCAAAGTGAGAGGTTTATTTATATCATATAAAAATATAATATTTTTAATTCTATATTTAATAAAACATAACAAATATTGTGCCAATTTTGTATTTAATGCTACCCACAATGTTACTCGAACTGGATTCTTTTTACCTATAACTCTAGTATAACGCTGTATCTGATTCTCCAACACTTGAACATTCTTAAAATTATTTTTTAATAAATATGTAGTAGTATCGTTCGCATCCATGCCAGAAAGAATCACTATATGTAAACTCATTGGATTTAATTGTCATACGATCGTATATATATGCCTTTATATTCACAAAATGGGCAAAAGCAATCCGAAACGAAAAAAGAAAAAAGCACACAACATCGATGACATCAAACCGTTTAGTAATGCTCACATTGACGACGAATACGATAAAACACCTCCGTTCAAACTTCAAAACGTTGTAGCAACCTTCAATATAGGTTTGGAAAGAATAGATTTAAGAGACTTAGCTTTAACACGACCATTTATTGAGTATAACCCCTTCAAATTCGCAGCCGCTACGATGAGAATACAAGAGCCTCGTACAACCGCATTAGCCTTTGCTAGTGGTAATATGGTATGTACGGGTGCTAAGACCGAGGCATTGTCTAGATTGGCTAGCAGAAAATATGTAAGGTTGTTACAAAAACATGATGTTCCTGTGTCGTTTCGAGATTTTAAAATACAGAATATAGTGGCTGCTACCTATGTAAAACGTACCATTAAATTAAACGAGCTAGCGGAAGCATACGGACCTTATGTAAGTTATGAACCTGATTTATTTCCTGGTCTTGTATTTAGAACAACAGCACCTAAACTTGTATTTTTAATCTTTCGGTCGGGTAAGATTGTTATTACAGGTGCGAAACAACGTGACCAAATAACAGACACCTATGATAAATTGTATCAAAACGTAATTAAACATTTCTTCGATGTAGTTGGTAGTTCTAGTAGTAGTTCAGAATACAGAACGCAATTGAGAAGAAATGTACAACCTCCCAACTTTTTTGACAATATATAAAGCAAATTATCATAACAAATGGCTAGCCTATTAACACCGTCAGTCGGTGAAATATGGAAAAAGAAAAATTCTAACGAAAAAGTTGTCATCCGTGCTAAATGGACAGATGCTTTTAATGAACAAGTACAGTATACAATATGGTGGGCTGAAATTGTAGAAAACATAGGTGCCAGATTAATCATGAAACCTACGAACATATCGGAAAATAATATAATAGAACATTGGGAACGCCATCAAACTATTGAGCAACGATTAAATAGAATAGGTACAGCAGGATATTCATGGTTCGGAATAGAATCACGGACGGGATACAATGTCGAAAATCCACAGTATTCGGTAGAAGAAATAACACCGATAAGTCTATACAACACATATGACAACGATGATAATACAATTATGTACGTTACTGAAAGGAATAATTATACAACGAAAGTTAATAAGAATCAAGATATCTTTTGTTCGTTGTATTTTGAAACATCACATGATATTGAGTTAGGAAATGTATTCGTAGCATGTTCAGCACAACCTCAGTTAGATAATAACGGCAGATATTATAACTATAGTCGATTGATTTTGCATCAGTTTATAGATGAAGGAGATAAAAAATATTTACTTCGTCGATGGGATGGTGTATCGCCCAGAGCATGGAATAGACCTCGTGATGACCGTTATGACCGTGCAATTTCACCTGAAGACTTGTTCATACTATTTAGACGTGTACGTTATTTTAGTTATGTACATCAGCTATCTGTATCATTGACCTTAATACACAATCATAGAAGTACTGATGTACCTATTTATCACCCGTTGACATTTGGAAATCCAATACCTACCACAACCAATCGAGACCCGTATCCAGGACAAATTTGGACCAGGAATGGCTTAGTATATTATATTGCATTTGAACCTCAGGAAATTCCTACAAGTTGGGTGTTGAAAGAATTAACTGCTGGAGATAGAGATTCGAGGTTTATAACCCAGAAGATGAGTATAAATTCAGAAAACGGATGGTCTTTTGTCATGAGATATGTCGAACATTGGGACTGGTTTCCTAATCATTCTTTATTATTCAATCAGAGAAAATTTCTTGGAGAAGTCAATTTGCTGCAAGGTCAACCTCTCTACTCTAGGTATTGGCGCCTGACAACCGAATATTATAATGTACGTTTTTGTGTGGGTCAAATATATCACCGTAATACGCAACAGAGACCACATTGGATAACTCCATGTCGATATTGGAAAGAATTCGACCCTGATGACAATAGATACAAACCTAAAGTTAGTACTCTTATAAATAATAGGGAAAGAGAAAATATAAGTGGTAATTATGATTCTGGACATAAAGTAATGATTATAGACATATATGGCGATGGTAGGGTTAGGGAGGAATACGATGAAATATATTACTGTAGTATGAGCGTAGGTCTTTGGAATGGTGAAGACAGTACAAGTTCTCGTGAGAGAGGCTTTTACTTCCAAGACACTTACAGAATATATAAGACGAACGTAAAGCAATTTGACGCGATTTTTAACGCAGTTCCTCGCGGTAGCAATAGCAGTAGCAATAGCAGTAGCAATAGCAGTAGCAATAGCAGTAGCAATAGCAGTAGCAATAGCAGTAGCAATA
>MDTC01099239.1_pt1 | contig 16000 bp, 14 predicted proteins | sample 811181 | NCBI WGS metagenome assembly MDTC01 (sample SAMN05326644, study PRJNA326480) | marine metagenome | isolation source: seawater | place: Pacific Ocean: North | collected 2011
ATAAAGTAAGGTCGTTTTCCAACTAAAATGAACTTTAATATTTTTTCATAAAAATTGTCAATTATTGGAAGAATTTTTAATTGGAAATTATTTGCCATTTTACGTAAAAAAAGCCTGTAAATCCAGAAATTAACAGAAACAAATAGCCCAATTGAACCTGTAAATCTAAAAAATTCAGAAAAATCAGATTCGCCGCTAAACAAACCGACCAAGAGAAATATTAAACCAAATATCCCTAAGATTGATGTTATTCTGATTAATCTGCGTAAAGGCATTTCGTTGTCTTCTACCTTCATCATTTTTGAAACCAAAACTGAGTTAAAAAAAATGGCTACAAATAGTGAAGAACCTAAAACTACAGAAAGAGTTATTGGAAAAAATATCATAAACTTTCCGATTCTCCCAGGCCATAATCCTAGTGGAATAAAAGCTGCAATAGTTGTTGCTGTGGATATTATTATAGGGAAAGCAATTTCAGCTATTCCTTTTTTAGTTGCTTCAACCCTATTCATTCCTTCCTTTTCCATTAATCTATAAACATTTTCTACTACTACTATTCCGTTGTCAACTAGCATTCCTAGTCCCATAATCAAGCCAAACAAAATCATAGTATTCAGTGTATTTCCCATGGCACTTAAAATAACAAGTGACATAAACATGGACATTGGTATAGCGAACCCAACAAACAATGCATTTTTAAATCCTAAAAAAAACAATAAAACAATTACAACTAAAACAACACCAAAAATTATACTATTTACAAGATCTGTAACTTGATTTTCAGTTAAATCGGATAAGTCATTAGTTACACTAATTTTTAAATTTTTTGGAAAAACTTGATTAGAATTTTCTTCTATGATTTTTCTAATTTTTTTTGATGCAGCAATCAAATTTTGTCCAGACCTTTTTTTTACCTCTAACATTACAACAGAACTTCCGTTTTCTCTAGCATAAGTTGTAACATCCTTTTCTTTAAATTCAACTGTTGCAATATCTTTTAAAAAAACAGGACTATTATTTTCAGACTTGACCACAAAATTTTTAAGTTCATCTGGGTCATTAATTTCTCCAAGAATTCGGATGGTTTTTCTTTTTCCACCAGTCTTTAAGTTACCAGCTGAAATAGATATATTCTCATTCTGTATGGAGCTCAGTATGTCATAAAAATTAACTTTTGATGACATCATTTTATAAATATCAACACCTATTTCAATCTCTTTATCTAAAGCACCTCTTATTTCTACTTTTTTAATTTCATCTAAATTTTCAATTTCTTTTTGTAAAACCTCTGAATATTCTTTTAGTTTTTTACTGGTGTAATCTCCAGAAATATTAATATTCATAATAGGCATTTCCTCAGTAAATGTCATATTAAACACACTCGGATCAACTTTTACATTGTTGAACATTGGCCAATCTTCACTTGCAATCACAGCTTCAACCTCATCCTTTACTTTTAATTTTGCCTCAGTAAAACCTATTTTGTCATTAAATTCAATGGTGATAAGAGAAAAGTTTTCTTGTGATGTGGAGGTAATTTTTTCAATATTATTTATTGATTTTAGTTTATCTTCTAATGGTTCAGTAATTAGTTTCTCTAAATCTTCAGACGTATTTCCAGGATATATTGAACTAACAAAAACTAGATTTTCTTTGATTTCTGGATAATCTTCTCTTGGCATATTGAAATATGCGCTAATCCCAAGAAAAAGTATAATGGACATTAAAACATACATAGTTGTACTGTTATTAATTGCCCAGGATGCAGGCTTGAATTCTTTATTTATTTTATTGTTCAAATTAAATTATTTATTGATTAACAATTCTGACTTTAGTTTTATCGGTAAGTTTTCGGATTCCTTCACTTACAATTTCATCATTTTCATTGAGCCCTGAGATAATTTCAACAAACTTCCCACTATTTTTTCCAGTTTTAACTATCATTTTGTCAACATAAACCTCATCATTTTTTTTATCAATTTTGTAAATATATTTGTCGTTATTACTATCAATTCCAATTACGTTTTCATCAACTAAAATTGCATTTAGATTAGAATAGTCATTAACCTTAATCTTGGTATTAAGATTAGGTTTGATATTAAAATTATTTTCAGGAATTTCTATTTCTATTTTAAACGTCCTATTATTTGAGTTTATAAAATTCCCAGACTGTCTTACATAGCTGTTAATTAACTCCTTGTTAAATGGCAATTCAATTAAAGCCTCTTTCCCCTTAACAATAGAGTTTATGTAATTTTCTGGCACATTACATTCTATATACATTTCTTTTAAATTTAAAAGAAGCATTAAATTTGAACTTCCAGGGTAAACAACCTCACCCTCCTTAGCAAAAATATTATCAATTGTTCCGCTAAAAGGTGCTCTTACGGTGGTTTTACTAAGTTGTTTTTTTAATTGTTCAACTCCTTTTTTTTGAGCCTCAAATAGTGCTTTGGAATTTAGATATTGAATTTCACTCCCTATTTCTTGTGACCATAAACGTTCTTGTCTTTCATAAGTAGTTTTGCTTAGTTCCAAAGTAATTTCTAATTGTGAAAGCTGTTCTTTTAACCCCCCATCATTAATCTGAGCAATTTTTTGACCTTTATTAACCTTATCTCCGTTTTTAACATAAATTCTGTTTAATATCCCGCTGTATTCAGGGTATATAGTAATTAAATTGTCAGATTTTACATTTCCCTGAAATTCAACAAAATGCTTAAATTCTTGTTTTTTTACAAAAACAGTTTCGACGATAGGCAGTTGCGAATTTTTATTTAAATCCTCAATTTTTTGATCAATTTTTTTCAATTGGTTATAAATCTTTTGTTGAGATTCAATTATTTCCTTTCTCTTAGTTGTTAATGTTTCAATATTGTCAGATTCTAAAACATTTTCCAATGTTGTGCTATTATTGCAACCAATAAATAGAAAGGAAATAAATACATTTAATACAAATTTATTTTTCATTAATTATGATTTCAAGATTAGTTTTTTTATTTATCACTTCAAGCATGGATTGAAGAAGTTCGTTTTGAATTGTATATAATTGATTTTGAGCTTGTCTTAGTTCAAAGCTTGAAACTAAGCCCTCATAAAATTTAATTTCGTTCTTTTTTTCAATTCTCTTTGCTAACTCTAAATTCTTTTGAGCATTTTGGAAATTCTTAATTGCAAACTGATAATTTGATTGAGCATTTTCTAATTCAACCTTTATTCTTTCTTCAGTTTGTTTTAAATCCTCAGTAGCTTTTTCAACTTCAATTTTTGCTTGTTGTGTTTTTGCCGATCTTCTTAATGAACTAAAAACTGGAATGGACATTGTTACTCCAGCTAGAGAAGATCCATACCATCTTTGGCTGGAATTTAAAAAATTAAATGATTCACTGTTCCCTTTGTAAGTTCCTTGTATATATGCAGATAATGTTGGAAGGGCTCTTGATTTTTCAAGCCTTAGCAAGGTTTCTTGTGATTTTTTGGAATTGCTTGCAATTACAAAGTCTATATTGTTTTCAATTGAAAACGGTTTGTCAATTAAATTTATATCAATCTTTTTGATAGTTAATTCATTTAAATTTTCACTAAGGGTAATATTTTCAGATATTGGAATCCCCATTACTATTTTTAGAATGTTTTTTGAAGTTTTACCAATTTTTTTAGAATAATTTAGAGAATTTTCAAGGCTTGAATAGGTAATTGTTAATTGTTCAACATTTTCTAATTCAGTCATTCCATTTTCATAAAGTTTTCTAACTTCATTTAAAGTTCCTTTGATGTTATCTAAATTTTCTTCCAAAAATTTAATTCTTTCTTGACTAACCAAAACATTACCATAAGCTGATATCACTGTTCTTTTTACCTCTTGGTCTGTTTTGGTTTTGGCATTATCAGCAATTTCTAAGTATAGCTTGATGGAGGATAAACCAACAATATATGACCCATCAAATAATAATTGATTTAATGTAGCTGACCCATCAAAAGTTTGTTTAGTTCCAAAAGATATTTCAGCAAATTCGCCCTTTGTTCCGCCAAAAAACTCCGCGGGTACTAGTGAAATGGGTTGTTTGATATTATTAGCATAATCAAGAAAAGCACTTATTTGCGGAAGCCCAGTCGCGATTGTCTCCCATTTTTTTGCTTGAGCGATTTTTAAATCACTTGAAGCGTTTTTTGATAAATTATTGTTTTTTAGCGCGAATGCTACAGCACTTTCTAGAGAGAATGAATTTGTTTGTGACGAAACGGTAAAAAACAAAAGGTTAATAATTAAAATGGACGCTATATTTTTCATTAATTATTTTTTATAAACTGATTTAAATTTTTTAAACCCTTTTCCGTTACGATAGCTCTTAAATGATATTCAATAAAATCAGTTTGAAGCTTAACTGGATTGTAAGTTTTGGTTGGAAAAGTCTCCAAATCTTTTATTCCCATCATTCCCTTAAAATAAAGTCTGGATATAAAATCTATTTTAATGTCTTTTCTAAATAAACCTAACTCAATCCCATTTTTTAAAGATCTTGTTGTAGACTTTGTAATAAAATCAAACTGTTTCCTATTTATCTCTTTATGTACAATTGGGTAGTATTTTTGAAGTTGGTATAATGGGGATGCGCTCTCTCTTTTCAAAAATTTAATTAAAAATAAATTTATGTCATATATTTCACTAATTGGATCAGTAGAGTTCTTTTTTATTTCTGTAACTCCACTTGTTATGCCAGTAAACATATAATTTGTCACAGCCTTAACAAGATCATTTTTATTGTTAAAAAAATTATAAATTGTTTTTTTTGAAATTCCCATTTCGTTGGCAATATGATCCATTGTAACGCTTTTGAAACCAAGAGTTAGGAAAAGTTCAGATACTTTATTTAATATTAATTCTTTCAATTTTAGTAAATGAGGCGGCAAATATATACAAGGAAACTTTAAAAACCAAAAAAGTTTCCTAAGTTTTTTAGTTTTTATATAAATTTTATAAGTTCTTAAAAATGTATTTTTGTATAAATTAATCTATGAATAAAAAATATAAAAACATTATTGATAAGGGTTTGAGGGAGATTTCAATGAAAAACAGTCCTAACTCTCTGTATGAACCCATCAAATATTTTTTTAACATGGGTGGAAAGCGGATTCGTCCAATACTAACTTTACTATCCTGCAAATCTTTTGGAGGAAATTTTTCTGATGCATTAAATGCTGCTCTTTCTGTTGAAACATTTCACAATTTTACATTAATTCATGATGACATCATGGATTCTTCCAGCTTTAGACGAGGTTTACAAACTGTACACAAAAAGTGGGGAGTAAATAATGCAATTCTTTCTGGCGATGTTATGTTAATTTTAGCCTATCAGTTGCTTGAGGAGTACGATTCAAATATATTTTTGAGGTTAAATAAAACTTTGAATAAAACTGCGATTGAAGTATGTGAGGGGCAACAAATGGATATAGATTTTGAAACTAGTTCAGATGTTAATCTTGAGGATTACCTGAAAATGATAAAGCTTAAAACAGCTGTTCTTTTAGGATGTGCACTTAAAATGGGAGCTATAGTTGCAAATGCAAATGAAGAGAACTCAAAAAATATTTATGATTTTGGAATTAATCTTGGTTTAGCTTTTCAATTACAAGATGATTATTTAGATGTATTTGGAGAGCAAGATAAATTTGGAAAGAAAATAGGTGGTGATATTACAGAAAACAAAAAAACAATATTATTTCATTATTCCATTTTAAATGGAAACGAAAATCAAAAAAAGGAGATTTTAGATTTATATAATAATGATAGTAAAAAAATAGATCAAAAAATTTCTAAGGTTAAGTCAATTTTTAAACAAACCAAAGCCGACGTAATAACAAAAAATGTCATTAAAGATTATACGAAACAAGCTTTAAATTCTTTAAAATTATTAACGATTAGTGATAATGATAAAAAAGAATTTGAATCATTTGCAGTAAGCTTAATGAAAAGAGAATTATAATTTTAGAAACCTTTTAACTATTGTCTTAATAAAAATCCCAATTGAAAAATTTGACATAATTCTTAATTCTTCAAAAATATTACTTTTTTCATCTAAAAATTTAAAAATTATTTTTGGCTTGTTATTCTTAAACATTTCAGTAAATAATTTTTTACCTAAATGATTGTTATTAAATAAAACATCAAGGAAAATAATGTCATAATATCTAAATCGCGTGGTTTTATGGAAAATTCTAAGATCACTTTCGGATTTCAAAAAATTTAATAGTCTCTTTGTGTTTCGTTCAATATTTTTAAAAGTGTATCCAGTACTTGGTTTGCTCCAACCACCAGCTGAACCAATGTGTAATATGTTTTTTGAGTTATGTTTGTGAAACGGGTAGCCTGTCATAGGGATTTTTCCAGACTCTTTTGAAATCAAAGAATATTCATTAATACCGATTTTATTAAGGTAGGATTTCAAAAATTTTTCATAACTCTTTTTACTTAGAACATTTTTAGAAAACAATGTGTACTCAATCAAGGCCTCGTTTTTTGAGAACGGAAGAGTGTATATAAATTTTGTATTTGAGTTTTGATCAATTGTAAAATCCATAAATGTTGCTTCATTTGGATTAAAAAAATCTTTTTTGGTCTTTATGAACCAACCCTCAAAATGTTGTATTAATAATGGGTATTTTTTATGGTTATTTATATTGTCCCACTGTAAAATACTATTAAAAACTTTTTTTGTTTCATAAACATTAGACTCAGTTTTAACCTTGCAAAAATTGCCATGGTCTTTATATTCAATGACCTTTTCATTAACAGAATCAATATTGGGATTTCTTTTAATTATGGTATTTACATAATCATAAAAGCTTTTACTTTTTAACATCTTGTAACTAAGCGGATTTAAGGAAATATTTTTTTTAAAATTATCGCCCTTGAACAAAATGTTTTCCCATTTGTGGAAAATAGAATTTTCCCACTTTTCATTATCACTTTTTTCCCAAAAACACCATGTTCTATCATTTATATTTTTTGGGTATTCAGGGTCAATTATTAGAATTTTTTTTGACTTAAACGCATAATCCTTTGAAAGTTCAAAAGCTAAAGAAAGTCCAGACGCACCTCCGCCACAAATGATGTAATCATAATTTAATTTCATCAGGTTTTTAAAAGTACTTAAATATACAAAATAACTAGTTTGAATTTTTTAGAGCTATCTAAAAATATTTTTAATTTATACTAAACTTAATGTATATTTGTAAGATGCTTTCATTCACTGAAGAAAATCATTTAAAATCTATTTTTCATTTATCAAACAATGGAACCAGTTCTGTAAGTACAAACGCTATTGCGGAATCTTTAAAAACTAAACCTCCTTCAGTCACGGATATGTTAAAGAAATTGTCTGAAAAAAAATTGGTGCTTTACAAAAAATATCAAGGTTCATTACTTACAGAAAAGGGAAGGAAAATGGCTTTAAATATTATCAGAAAACATAGGTTGTGGGAAGTTTTTTTAGTTGATAAACTTGGATTTAATTGGTCTGAGGTTCATGAAGTTGCCGAACAGTTGGAACACATTAAATCAAAGAAACTCATTAATGAATTAGACCGTTTTTTGGAATTTCCAACTAAAGATCCTCACGGTGATCCTATTCCAAACCCAGCTGGTTTTATTAAGCAAACAGAAAGGTTTTTACTTTCTGAGTTGAAAAATGGTGAAAAAGGAAAGTTTATTGGTGTTAAAGATTCATCTTCTGCTTTTTTAAAGTTTTTAGATAAAAGAAAAATCGCATTGGGCAGTAATATTGAAGTGCTTCATATTGAAGACTTTGATAACTCTCTTCATATCGGACTTGATGAAACCAATTTATCGATTTCGATAAAGTCAGCATCTAATATTTATGTAACTAAAATTTAATTATGTATCAAGAAATAATAATTTTTTTTCAATCTTTAGACCCTGTCTTGGGAGCTTTTATTGCAACTTTATTTACATGGGGGTTAACTGCATTTGGAGCTTCTTTTGTTTTTCTATTTAAATCAATGAACAGGGTTGTTTTAGATGGCATGCTAGGTTTCACGGGCGGTGTAATGGTTGCTGCCAGTTTTTGGAGTCTACTGGCTCCAGGTATAGAAATGTCTGAAGGAGAAGGATTTGTTAAAGTAATTCCTGCTGCAGTAGGTTTTGCTCTCGGAGCTCTTTTTATTTTTGGACTTGATAAAATACTTCCACACATTCACATTAATTTTAAAGAATCAGAAGGAATCAAAACACCTTGGCATAGAACAACATTGCTTGTATTAGCTATTACACTTCATAACATACCTGAGGGTTTGGCAATCGGGGTTTTATTTGGGGGGGTAGCTGCAGGTCTTCCTGAGGCATCGATTGCAGGTGCAGTAGTTTTAGCTATTGGAATCGGAATTCAAAATTTTCCAGAGGGAATTGCTGTATCAATGCCACTCAGAAGACAAGGAATGAGTCGTTGGAAAAGTTTTTTTTATGGTCAGTCATCTGCAATTGTTGAACCAATTGCTGCTGTAATAGGCGCTTTAGCTGTAACGTTTTTTACACCAATTTTACCATATGCTCTATCATTTGCGGCAGGCGCTATGATATTTGTTGTTGTTGAGGAAGTTATTCCAGAGACTCAGCTTGACAACAATACTGATATTGCAACTCTCGGCTTTATTGGTGGTTTTATTATAATGATGGTACTTGATGTTGCACTAGGTTAGTGTATGTTTTTAATGAGAAAATTATTTGTTTTCCATCTGCTGCTTTTCTTTATGTTTAAGATTAATTCTCAAACAGTTAACATAAAGGGAAATGTAAGTTCAGCAATTCGGCCTTTAAAAGATGTGGGCATTAAAGTGTTGGGTTATGATTTTGGTACAACGACAGATGTTGATGGTAATTTCTTTTTAACTGTTGATTTATCAAAACAAAATACGCTTTACATTTCGCACGTAGGGTACCTTCCAAAAAAAATTAATTTAAACAAAAAAAATAAAGATTTTAATAATCTAAAAATTATTTTAATTGAAGATATTAGTGGTTTAAATGAGGTTGTAGTTACAGGGTCTCTTCGTGACCAGTATGTTTCTGAGTCAGCTGTAAAAGTAAATGTAATTTCAAGTAAAAAAATAAATTCTTTTTTTCCTTCAGCTGGATCAAATATTTCACAAATTTCACGACTCATAAATGGTGTTCAAGAAGTAATTTCTTGTGGGGTATGTTACACAAACTCCATAAGTATAAATGGTTTGGATGGTCCCTATACCTCAATTTTATTAGATGGTATACCAATGTATGGAAACTTGGCAGCAGTTTATGGGCTAAATGGAATTCCCAATATGATTATAGAGAAGTTAGAAATTGTTAAAGGACCAAGTAGCACACTATATGGATCAGAGGCTTTAGCAGGAGTAATTAATATAATAACTAAAAATCCAGATTTACAACCAATATTCTCATTAGATACACAAATAACTTCTCACAAGGAAACCTTTGTTAATATGTCTATAGCTCCAAAGTTTAATAAAACCCAAGCTTACATTGGATTAAACTGGGATCGAAAAACTAACTATGAAGATTATAACAATGATGGTTTTGGAGATGATATTAATTTGAACAGATATTCATTGTTTAATAAATGGAAATTTTATAAAAATTCGGGTAAAGAATTTATTTTATCATCTAGGTATTATTATGAAGACAGAAGAAATGGGGTAGAAGATTTTCTAAAAAATAATAATTATAAAAAATTAAGAGGAAGTAGTGATATTTACGGAGAAAGTATTTATACCAAAAGGTTTGAAGTATTCGGAAAATATCAGTTTGAAATAAACGGTTTGGAGTTAAATTATTCCTACTCAAAACATGACCAAAATAGTTTTTATGGAGAAGATTTTTATAAGGCAAAACAAGAAATTTTATTTTCTCAATTGACCTTTTCAAAAAATTATAATAAGCACAATTTACTATATGGAATTTCTATAAAAAGAAATATCTATGATGACAATACTGTAGCAACCGAAAAAATAGAAAATGGCAATTTAATTAATGTGAAGTCTGATCAGGTAGTTCCTGGCATATTATTACAAGATAAATATAGAGCAAATGATAAAACTGTTATTGTTGGCGGAATAAGATTGGATTATTACAATAAACATGATTTTATTTATTCTCCAAATATACATTTGAAATATAATCCTGACCAATGGCTCACACTAAGGTTAAATATTGGAACGGGATTTCGTATAGTAAATTTATTTACTGAAGACCACGCTTTTGTTTCAGGACAAAGAGAAGTTAAAATTTTAGAAGAATTAAAACCTGAAAAATCAAAAAGTATTGTATTTAATTCAAACTATATTTTCACATTGTTTAAAGGATCTGGAAATATAGATTTAGATTTATTCCACACTTATTTTTCAAACAAAATTTTACCTAATTATGAAAACAAGAATTTTATAATTTATCAAAATTCAAATGGAAGTGTTTTGTCAAAAGGGTTAAGCACAAGCTTAAATTATACACTTTATAATGGAGTTTCTATTTCTTTAAACTTAAATCACCAAATAGTGAAGTATTCTGAAATTCTAAATGGAATCAAAAATGATTATAATGTTGAACATTCTCCAACTTGGTCAGGTAATATTAATATGAAAATACCATTTAAAAAAAGTTGGTCTTTTAATTATTCATCAAATTATAACGGAGTTATGCGTTTGCCGAAAGTTTATGATTTAAATGAAAATGGTTTGCAAAAATCAAACCCTAGACCATTAAAAAGCAAACCATTTAGTGTCCACAATATCAATATAACTTCAAAATTAAAAAATGAAAATGAAGTTTATTTTGGAGCCTTAAACTTATTTGATTTTAGACAAAAAGAATCTCCCTTAGTCGGTTATAATGATCCTAATTATAATAAAGGCTTTAGTCCGTTTTTTGACACCTCATATGCGTATGCTCCAAATCATGGCAGGGAAATATTCTTTGGATATAGACTAATAATAAATAAAAATAATTAACCTTTGTTTAATTCACCAATTTTAGACAACATTGAATTTGCAGAGGTCGCAGAAGGGTACATCTCAATTGCTTTTTTGTAATATTTTAAAGCATTTTCCATATCCCCTTCGTTATAATAAAACTCTCCCATTGAATCGTATGAATTATAGCTTTCGTAAAGGTTTAAATATTCATCAAAATGATCTTTTGCCTTGTCTTTTTCCCCAATTCCGTAGTAAAAATAGCCTAATGTATTAATTATTGGTGCGATCATGTAAGAATGATCTCCACTAGTTGGCAGAGAGTTAGGATCACCTTTTTGATCTTTAATCTCAGAGAGTAATGATTCCATTTCCTTAATTCTTTCATTTGGATCAGGTGTGGTAAAAGCATAGTAATAATGAATAAGTTTTCCTTTAGGTTCAAGCTCACGCATTTTTGACCATAAATCATAAGCTCCCTCGGAAACTAAGGGCCAATTTCCTCCTCTTGGTAGGTCAAGAAGTGAAACAAATATTTTAGAAGTTTCATTATTGTCAGCTACAAGTTCCTTGGCTTTTTCGATATGCATTTTTTGTTTTTCAGATCCTTCAACTGAAAATCCAGCTAAAACAACGTGAGGTCCAAATAATGATGGGTCATACTCTAAAACTTTTTCAAAAAATGTCATAGATTTCTCATATTCAACATTATACATATGATTCATTGCATGATGTAACATTTCGTTAGCATTTTTGTCATCTCCGTTCCATTGAATGTAGGATCCATCTGTGGCATCAAAAGTCCACATGTTATTTTCGGCATTTTGAGTATTGGTTTGGCAACCTATAGTAAGTATTGATAAAAGTAATATTAATTTTTTCATGAAATAAAATTTATTAGTTAAATGATGCTAATTTAAATACGGTTTTTCTGCTTAAAATAACTCGGTTATCAGAAACTTTATTTGTAAAAATTTTAAATTCCTGACTACTATATAGTTCATCTAAACCTTTTACTAAGCTAACCATGTCACTTGCACCAACAATGGCATGGTGAGATGCTTCAGTATCTTGTTGTCCTCCTGCAAAAATTTCACTTAAACCAAATTCAGTGAAAAGTTGTGATTTACCATTTTCCTCAATTGTATCAATAAGTTCATTGTAAGCATTTAAGTAAGAAGCTGTGTTTTTAACCTTGATAACAAAGACCATGGTGACACCTGTTTGTCCCATTCCTTTACTTCCAGTAATATTTCTAAACAGGGTCTGTGAATTTTCCTTTACAAGGGGAAGAACAATTTTATGAATCTTTTTAATTTCTTCAGATGAATTTACTCTGGCATATTCGTCCTGCATTTCTTGAATGTCTTTGAATTTATAGACGAAAGAGATATTAGATTCTTCAACTCCGTTAAAATGTTCATCTACTATATCAACAGAAGATGAACCTGCTTTTGCAAAATCTGTTTGAAAATGATCGGTCATTGCCTTAACAATTGTTTGTACATCATTGGGGTTCTCAACTTTGAAGCTGTAAATGGAAGTAATTCCTTGTGAAAAATTTGAAAAGGAAAATAATAATGAAATTATTAAAATTAAATTTTGTTTCATGAAATTAGTTTTTTTCCATTGAATTTGCTCTTGCTTCACCTTCAACTTTGAAAGCTACAGGATTGAAAAATTGAACTTCTTCAATTATTTTATCATCTTTCCATAGGTAGGAAATATGAAATCTAAAACTGACTTCATTTCCAGTATATTTACCTTGTGCGCTCATTTCACTCCAAATATTTGTCCAAATTTTACCATTGTTGTAATATGTCGTTTCAACCTCTAAATTATTATTGTATTCTTCATACTCGGATTTTTTGAATTTAATGTTATCAAACATATCATAAATACCAACAATACCTTCCATGAACTCTTCTTTGTTAACTACTACTCCGTCAGGATCTGTATGTTTTAAATCCTCTGAAAAAATATTTTCTAAAAACTCCACATTTTCTTGTTCGACAGCCTCAAAAAGCTTTTGAACTAAAATGGATTTTTCGTCATTATTTTTAACTTCTCCGAATAAAGTAGAATCATTAGATTTAGGATTATTACAAGAAATTGTGAATATTGAAAGCAGTAAAATATAGCATAAATTTTTCATGGTTTTGTTTTAGTAATTTAAATATTCAATATACTAAATATTGATAAATTGTTTTTAGACCTAAAAAATAAATGTATTAATTACGAGAAGCCTTGGCAATTTCTTCAAAGTCTACTTTAGTGTAGCTAAAAATTGTTGACTTAAAAAGTGGATTGTCGTAATTTTCAATCCAATCTTTGTGAAAAGAAAGTTCTATTTCAGTTGGAGGGTGAACTCTAAACTCTACTGAGTATAAATCAGTGATTAGGCCAGGTAAGGAAATATTTCTTGCATAGTGAAAATTGTCTATCAAATTTATATGTGGTAGTAAATCAATAAACGTACTAAGTCCAGTTTTTTCGTTTATTATTTTTGCCGATATGTGCAAATAAGGAATAAAACCACCGCTTGGTGTACCACTAGGAACATTATTTGTATCCCAATTAACTCTTGCCTCAATATGTACATTTGTTTGATTTTCATTTAAATGAAGAGATGAGGGGATTATTTGGTCTTTAATTGCACCTTCAAAAATAAAAATTACTCCAGGTTCTGTTCTTTCCTCACCAATTACAAGTTCTTGAGAGTTTAAATTAAATATCAAAAGCAAAAATAATATGTTTAGTGATTTTTTCATTTTTTGTAGGAGTTTTGAAGAATTTTAATATCATCGAGAAGCTTATCCATTTCTTCAATATTTGTACCGTCATAAAACCCTCTTATTCTTCTCTCTTTATCAATTAAAACAAAGTTTTCTGTATGTATCATATCATATTTCCCTCCGTCACCATCGTCCTTGGCAACTAAATACGATTTTCTAGCAAGCTCATAAATTTCTTTTTTATCGCCAGTAAGTAAATTCCATTTTTTATCATCAACTCCTTTTTTTATAGCATACTTTTTTAATTGAGATACAGAATCAATTTTAGGAGTTACTGAAAATGATGCTAATAGTATTTCTTCATTAATTGTTTTTTCTTGGATATAAAACATGTTTTCCGTCATAATTGGACATATTGTTGGACAGGTGGTAAAAAAGAAATCTGCAACATAAATTTTATTGTCATAAAATTGTTCAGAAATAGTTTCTCCATTTTGGTTGGTTAATGAAAAATCTGAAATCTTGTGATATTTTTTTACATATTGAATGCTTTGATCAACAAGTTCAGTTGAAACCATATTAGGACTGTAAATAGGTAGAGTAATTTTGGGTTGCAACAAATAATAAAAAGATGACAAGACTACCACAGAAAGTATAGTCATTATTATTATTAGCGGAGCGTATCTTTTTAAATTCTTTTTAATCAATTCTAATTTTTTTTGCAAACTTAAAATATTTGTCAATTATTACAAGACATACTTTAAAATACTTTTTTTAGATTAATTTAAAAGTGTATTTTTGGGCACTGAATTTTGTGTATGGAAATTTTAATTAAAACAATCCAACTTTTACTTAGTCTTTCAATATTGGTTGCTCTTCACGAACTGGGCCATTTTATTCCTGCAAAATTGTTTAAAACAAGGGTTGAAAAGTTTTATTTGTTTTTTGATTATCCTTTTGCTCTACTTAAGAAAAAGATTGGTGGAACTGAATTTGGTATTGGTTTAATTCCATTTGGAGGTTATGTTAAGATTTCTGGGATGATTGATGAAAGTATGGACACAGAACACTTGAACAAAGATCCGGAACCTTGGGAGTTTAGATCTAAACCTGCTTGGCAAAGGTTAATTATAATGGTCGGAGGAGTTGTAGTTAATTTCATACTGGGTTTTGCAATTTATATGATGATTGCTTTTGTATGGGGTAAAAATATATTAACTAACGATAATCTACCAGCTGGTTTTGAAGTTGCTGAACTTGTGGAGCAATACGGATTTAAAGACGGAGACAGAATATTACAAGTTGATGGTAAAGATTTAGAAAATATAGCCGACATAAATAAATATTTATTTCTTAGAGATGTTAGCAGTGTAAGAGTTGAACATTATGATGGTGTTAGAGAAACCATTGAAATACCAGAAAATCTTGGAAGTCTGATGTTCACCAGTGGTATTATGCGTCCATTTACCCCTTTAGTTGAACCAATAATTGACTCGATAGTCCCAAATTCTGCAGCATTTAATGCAGATTTTCAAAAGGGAGATAAAATTGTGGAAGTAAATGGAAACGAGATTATTAAATGGCAAGATTTTACTGAATTAATAAAGGCAAATTCTTCTGAAAATGTAAATATTGTAGTAAAAAGAGGTAATGATGTGATCTCAAAAATTTTGCCAGTTGGAGAGGATCAAAAAATTGGTGTTACTGTTCTCTTTCCTGAAATTAAACCTACAAAAATAGAGTATTCTTTATTTGAAAGTATCTCTCAAGGCTACAGTACGGCATATTGGACTTTGCTAGATTATATAGGCCAATTTAAGTATATCTTTACTAAAGAAGGTGCAACTCAGTTGGGTGGTTTTGGAACTATCGGAAAATTATTTCCACCCTCATGGAATTGGCAAGCCTTTTGGGAAACTACAGCACTTCTTTCAATTATACTTGCGTTTATGAATTTTTTACCTATTCCTGCTTTAGACGGGGGACACATAATGTTTTTGTTATATGAAATGATAGTAGGAAGAAAAGTTAACGATAAATTCATGGAGAATGCACAAGTATTTGGATTTTTTCTGTTAATAGCTATTGTCTTATACGCTAATGGAATGGACGCTGTTAGATATTTCTTTAACTAATCTTTGACTAAAAAAAAATATAAATTATATTTGCCCACACTTTTTATACTCCTCCTTAGCTCAGTTGGTTAGAGCATCTGACTGTTAATCAGAGGGTCCAAGGTTCGAGTCCTTGAGGGGGAGCTAATAATACCGTTACACTACACATTCTAA
>MDTC01271415.1_pt1 | contig 16000 bp, 4 predicted proteins | sample 811181 | NCBI WGS metagenome assembly MDTC01 (sample SAMN05326644, study PRJNA326480) | marine metagenome | isolation source: seawater | place: Pacific Ocean: North | collected 2011
CACCGGTCAAAATAGTACATTTTTCCGCGACTATTTGTCTTATTTGGATGATAAGAAAAAATTTATAAAACTTGGAATTTTGGCTGAATATGAGTTTAACTTAACAAGAATAAAAAATAATCCACGCGCCCTGCAAGACACCCTGAGTGAAGTCAAAACAACTTTAGCAGAGGTTAGCGTCGGAAATGACACAGCAGCATATACTACATCAAATAATACTAATGCGGATTACTTGCAGGAACCTTCTGATAAATATACCAAAGCTGCAATAGAGGCTGCCGGATTGACCCCTGAAGAGGCCGCGGCAATATTGTCAGAAGATGAGCCGCAATCAACCCAGATAACTTCGCAGTTCTCCATAGATGATCAGTGGAACGATTTGAGGATTAAATTTGACCCTGTTTTTTTCACAAATGAATTAGATTATATTGATTCTGCTGATATTGAAAGTGGTTATTTAGCAATTATAGCCGAACAGTTGGCGAGAGAAGAAGCATTAGAGATATATCGAAGCTCTTTGGAAAGCGCCATTAAAATTGCTGGTCCTGCACCTCCTGCTTCACTACCAAAGTGTGATCCCCCACCCGTAAGGATTCAAGACATTGCCCCACCCGGCCCCCCACCAGCACCATCCCCACCGGTTGTTAATCCTCAAGGCGCCCCATTCTCGTGCGACGGAAAAAGACTATTTACGCCGTCGACATATTCTGAATTGGTCACCATGATTCCTTATTATCCAAGGAAATCAGATTTTTCGTTTCCTAAGAGGATGTCTTATTCAAAGACAAATTTAGAGACTAAAGTTGAGGGTGGCTATGAAATTGGCACTTTCAAGTATTTATCGCGGGGAAAAAACAACTCTGCGCGTGAGCAAGTTAGTCTTCCTGTTTGGAAGTGTTTGGTGCCGCTGATTGAGCAAGCCTGGCAACAAGCATGTCAGGTTTCTGGATATATCCCCTTTAGTGTGACGAACGCTATCCGCGGATCCCACGGTTACCGCGGCCCAACGGCATATAGATCAGGAATGTCTTTACATGCGCTCGGCCTCGCGTTCGATTTAGACCCACAAATATCTGGCTGGAGCAAGGGTTCCAAGCCAATTAACAGTGTGTATACTGGCGCTTGGACAGGAAAATTATTAGTCCAGTATGGAGAAGAATTATATAATTTAGGGGTATTTAGATATAAGCCTTCTCGTTTTATGAAGAATGCATTTAAGGGGGATACCATTCGAATGGCTGAAGATTGGAAAAAGGCCCCTGATGCATATAGAACAGATCGCTCAAAATATTCTAAAATAATGAAGGCCGCAACAGGATCTCCAATTGTCCCTTATGATGCCAATCCTACTTTATGGATGGTTATTTTTTGTGAATTATCGGGAATGCGTTTTGGTAATGCGCAGTTTTTGAAAAAAAGATATCGTGGTGGTAAAGATTGGTCCGGCCCTGAACAAGCTTTAATTGCGCAAATATACGGCATACCAAATATAGTACAGAGAGTTAGAGCTTTATCGTGGAATTCCAGAGTAGAAGACCCCATGCACTTTCACTTCTGGGGTGGAAAATCTTTGGTTCCCTGGTCCGAAATAAAAGAAGCCAGGAAAAACAGGAAGAAATAATATATGAACATAGAAGTCACAGAGGTTCAACAGTCCGGCACAACAGTCTACCAATATATGGTGTGGGATCCTAATACAAGAGAAGTCGCTGCAGCAGGCCAATCCAAAAATTTAGAGGCAATTAAAAAAGAAGTAAAGAATCTTGAAAAAAAATACCCAGACTCTAAGATTATTGATGAGTCAGGCGCCCTAACAGAAGAAAAAAAAGCTCCAGCAGACAAGAGACAAGAAGAGCAACTTATTCCTCCGTTAAAGATGGGGCAATTTGGTTCTCAAACAGATCAAGACATCCGCGCTTTCGATGCCGCGGCAAAATCTACTTTTGGAAGTGGCGGGACAAGCGGTTTTGGCACACCAAGCTTGAGTTTAGACTTAGATAAACTAACAAAGAAGACCAGAGATACTTCAGGTATGTCTGAGAAGAGGCGGAAAGAATATGAAAGCCTCACAGAAAAGCAAAAATCAGAAAAGAAATGCAGTGGTGTTTTTGGAACTAAAAGATTACAAGCCATGGCCGCCCGAGAGAATACACCAAGTGAAATTGAGGTCGCGCGCGGCATAGATAATAATGCATATATTGTTATTGGCAACGATAGAGTTGGCAAACCCCATACAGGTTACGGCGGCAAGGGTCATACACAGTGTGACTCTATAGATATTGTCGCCGGTGTCGGCGGTGCGTTTCCAAGAGAGGTGGAAAAAATAAGAACAGAGTCAGGAGATGTAGTAGAGTCTCCAGTTAAAACAAACCCAAATTTTTATGTAGATGCTGCAAGAATTTACATATCTCAAAAAACTGATGTCGACAAGAATTTTGGTCTTTGCGAATTTGCCAAAAAACAAAATGGATATCAAGATGATAAAGATGATGATGAAATTGGGAAATACGGCGCAAAATCGGCTGTTGCGGTAAAAGCAGATAATGTAAGATTAATTGGTCGCGAATCGATAAGAATAGTCACTGGTACTGATGCAAAAAATTCCCAAAGTGGCGCCACTCGTTCAAAATGCGGTGTGGAAATTGTCGCGATGAACGAGGTTGAGAAATTACAACCAATGGTGTTGGGAGATAATTTGGTAGAAGCGCTAACAAAACTTTTAGACCGCATCAATGCCATAGAAGGCTATATTAACGCTTTCAGAGATTATCAGATGGAGTTTAATCGCATAACAACAAATCATACACATTTATCGCCATTCTTTGTCACCCCTACATTGCAAGGAATAACTATGCCAGCAGCCGGCTTTAAGATGGAAATTGATAATGTAACAAAGACAGAACGTTCGGCAATGGCCAATACTATTAATATGGCTGGTTTTAAGAAGAATTATTTAACACCTGGGAATAAATATATCAACAGCACACTTAATAAAGTGAACTAATTAGAGAAACATATGACAACAATTGAAAAAACATTACCGGAAGCAAGCAGTCCTCTTCCTCCTTCGCTCTTCGTGAGCGATCCTACTTTAGAGGCTCAACTCCAGCCGACTTCTGACTATTATATTGGTGAACTGGAAGTGCCAGCAGATGGAGGAGATCCTTCTCTGCCAGTTCGCCTGGCACCGACACCGGGAAAACTTACGTATGGTTGGGAAGATAAAGACTTTAAACCTATTAAATCCAGCGCCCTTGACAAATATCGTCCGGATAAATTGCCAATTGGATATCCGATAACCATTACAGAGGTTGTGGTTAGCAACACCGGCACTTGGGTTGGCTTTGTATACGATGACCCTTCGGATCCAAATAGCGACACCGATGCCAGAAGGCTTGTTTATACGCATGCAAAATACATTCGCGTGAAACAATCGGCGCCTCCTTTTCCTTACTTATCAAAAAAAGTGATACCTGCTCTTGAAGCGGCCACAATTGCTTTGCCTGGTTTGGATCCGATCGATCCGATGCTTCAAAATTGGCTCAAGTTGCGGCCAAACGATGTTAGATTATCTTATTATGATTTTTATGATTACAATGTTAAGACTTATGGTGACAAGCTAACATATACTTCAGACTTTATTGCTGCTAACCCTGTTGCGAGGTATACGGAAGGCCACTATTATTTTATTCTTGGTGAATTCCCGCGCGAAAGCGAGCAAGAAGTTATAAACAATGTGTCTGATAGCGGCAATGCCGACGAAGAGCAGATAGAAGAAGCAAAGAAACAATCTTCTTATGGCACCTATAACGCAATAAAACAAGTTGCCTGGGATAATTTGATGGAGTATCTCGGTAAGAACACTGTTGGTGGCAATCAACAGTTGCGAGATGAGATGTATCAAAATCATTTTGTTTTGGCTGCGTCGAAGGTTAATACAAACTCAGCTAATCCAAATAATCAAAAAATGCTATTCGCAATTCGTGCGAGTTATATGGATGCCCTGCCAGATACAAGAAGGCTTTATAGTAGAGATTTTGCGGAGGATTCTGAGTTTTATAGTGGTAAAAACTATGCAATCTCACTCTCTTTGAAGGACGTTGAGATTGTATGCACGGAAATATCTAATATTTTTAAGAAAATTAAGAGCAAAATTAATTCATCTGCCAAAAAGGTAGTAAACATAGATGATTCAGAATATAATTTAGATATACAAATAGAGATAATTGAGGAATTTCCTAAAATCTTAAATGATTTTCTAATAAGGCAGGCTTATCCTGGTTCAACTAATCAGGATTTTATCTCCAACTTATTAAAAACTGGAATAAACACTACGGATGATCACTTAATTCAATTAGGAATTAAAGATAATGGACTGACAGGAGCAGGAGTAAGGGAGACAGTCTCATACGTTCTGTTTTCCCCTGATCCAAAAACTTTAGAAAATCAAGAGACTGGTAATTTTAATTTATTTCATTTTGATCCATTTTTAGAGGAAGACTCAAAATCCCCTCCAAGAAGCGCAATTGCACTAAGAATCGGCCTACCAAGAATCCGCGAAGAATTGGCTGGGACTTATGGCACTCGCGCTTTGCATATGATATTGTCTTATAACAATATCAAGAGCATATTGGCGAATGAAAGACAGGCACTTTATGATAATTGGCCAGAATTCTTAACAAGATATTGCGTCCCGCCTTTAAAGATATATTTAGCAGACGATCCCGCTAAGACCTCCAAAGGGAAGCTTGATTGTGATGAATTAATTAAGCGACTTAATACCAGCGGCCCTAATGTTGGTATAGAAGAGAAGCTAATTCAAGAGCAAATATATAATAGCCCTGAGTGTATGGAAAAGTATTTTAACCAATTTAAGAAAGATACTCCTGCAACATCTCCCGAGCTTACAAAAAAGGGCCTGGAAAAAGTATCAGAGGAATTGGATCCAAAAAAGAATGATTTTTCACAAAATGAATATTTTAAGATCTTATACACTGGATTTTTTAATGTCTTAGATCCACAGGCATTAATTTCTTTAATATTGGCCTGTATACAGAAAAAGTTAGGCATGCCTTTGACTGCTGAAGCTATATGCGAAGCAGCAATTATACAACTACTCAACTCTTTAGGCATTGAAGCGATTGAGAAGATAATGATTGCAAACGCTTTGCTGGATATTGATAATCCAAGCTCACAAGCAGTTATTGAAGCGCTTGGTGCAGCACCACACCCTTCAAAAGCTCCATCCGACAGTGCATATGCAATTGAAATACCTGAAGAAAGTGAGTGGGATGGCGAGGGTGCACCGATTGCTACCGCACTTCTTCGAAAAGCTGACTTTAACAAAGACAATATTGTAACCAAAGAAGAAATAGAACAATATCAGAAGCAGATGACCCTGATAGAAATTGTTAAGAACTTAGAAAGAACCGGCGGTTTTGTAGCGTTGGTGCCTGCGCCCGGGTATCAAAGAGAGATTATTGATTCAGAAAGAGATAGATTATTAGAATTAGGATATACGAAAAAAGAAGCCAATGCCATCCTTGTCAATACTGGATTTTTGGTATTGAGCGAGAACATAAATCAAAATAGTGAAAGATTAGATATAGGTGGTTTGGATTTAGGTCCTCCGGGTGCTGTCAAAACTCCATCAGCCATACGAGCTGCTGAGAAAGATGCACAAAATTGGTTAGCTTGGATGAGGAGAATTATTGACCTTCAGGGTATATGCGAATTAATTGTTGGCTCAGTTTTAGATGGGTTACAAGATTTGCTTACCGACCCGATTGGATTTTTGGGTAACTTTGGAGACGGATGGTGGGAAGATTTTGTTGAGAAACTGAAGAGGCAGTTTTCTTTCCCATCGCCGTCAATGGAATTTCCTGATTCTTTACCGACAGATAGCCACATGGGCGACTTTTTTGATCAGATATTTAAGTCAATTTTAGCGGCCTTATCTCAAGTTTTAGGTCAAATGGTTCAAATGATAATTCGCGAGGCATTAGATAAGTGCCTTGAGGAGAATGACGATATCGGCCCTGGCCCAAATCCTGCCACAAGTCGACCAACAATACCTCTACCCACTCTTCAGAGAGTTAATTTGCCAACAATAGGTGACATACCTGATGCTGATATCGTTGCTTGGATGAAAGATATAATGGACAATTTATCTACCGGGCAACTTTGTGCACTTCTTCGAGACGATGCTTCGAAGCAAACTCTTTATGATTGTTTACAAAGAACTAAGTCTCTCTGGCCTAACGTATATGCCAATGGTATTGACACTATCTACGAAATTCGTATGATTTTTGCACAGATAGGAGAGGAATTAGATTTAGAAATATGTAACGTCTTACAGCCTTCTTCACCAGTAATTGGTGATATATGTGATGCTGCTTTCGATAGTGACGCCAGATGCGAGGAATTACAGAAGGCCGGCTTAACCAAAGAAGAGTGCGATGCTCAGATTCAAAAAGAACTGAATGATCTTAAGCAAAAGGTCCTTGGCCTTTCTGAATTGGCATTTCCACAGGCCGACCCATTAAGTGGTATATCCGCCTCTCCTTGTGCAATGGGGGGTAGTTTTCAAATCCCGCCTGGGGTTGAACATACGATGTCTCGCGTTACAGATAACATGTTGGACGCAGTTAAGAGTTCCCTGTTGGATGATTTAAACGCCCTTAAATTCTTCTCAATGCCACCACGAGCAATATTGGCGGCTAATGACCCGGATGAGATGAAGAAAGCTCAACAAATGTTTGTTGATGCCATCAAAAACCCGTATAAACGTGATTGCTTGGCTTATGTTGGCGATCCCCAATACGATTTCTATGGCGGAAAGATAAAGTTTTATCCTCTGGTATATAACAAATATTTGCACTATGGAGAGCACAGTACTAACAATGGTGCCTCTTCTCTTAGCGAGGATGTTGATCTTCAAGAGGTTACTCGCGATCTGCTGGGTGAATACAGCAGCAATCACAAAAATACTGACGCCATCTTTGATGAAGATAAGCTCGCACCTATTACTATAAGCCCGGTATTGACAGATAGTCAGTATTACGATTACGCCGGGCTTAAGTCGCTTGGAGTTGTTGGCAATTTATTAAATGAAGTTACGAATGGGGAGATTAACTCTTTTTCCGCGGCCAACATGACTGCTTTAAATGCGAACATAAGTGCTGTCCGTGAATTGATAGATGAAAAGTTTTCTGACCAAATAAAGGATTTAGGTTTAGATAATTTAATTGTTGACCCTGATATTTTATTAAATAAAAACGGCGGTGAAGGTTATACAAACTTGCGTGGTCCTGTAGGCTGGGATGATGATGGAAAAGACTATCTGCGCAAAACCTATTCTTTGGATACAAAATTAAAAGAAATATACCCCAACCCAATAAAATGGTATGGCATGTTAAAGGCCTACACCGGGTGCTTCATAGAATATGAAGAGCTTACCGGTGACGGCGATGATTCAACGTTTAATTTAAACAACAAGTTAAATAAAGTGATATCCCCTGCTGATAGCGGCGAAGCCCCCCTTGGCTTTGTATACCAAGGTGGCAATGAAATGGCTCGATGGAGAAGCATGTTGCAACGCTCGCCGGGTCTAAGTGCTCTATATGATATATTACAGGCAAATCCTGATTTGTACGATAAAACTATAAATATTGTGGGTGATGGAACATCCAAATCTTATAGGCATAGTGTGGCATATGCTTTTATGGAGCTGACCCTTGGAGAAGCCTTGGGCTTAAAAAACGAGAGACTAAGAAAAATATTCCCTAATTTTGTTGATTTGGAATCGGTAATTGAAGGGGTTATATTTACCGAGGGCGCGCCAACCGTGTCGGTTTTGTCTGGCGAGAGCGCTGAGGTGATCACCCGCGAACACTTTGGAGGGTATAATTTTACTCAAGTTATCCCCACCGGTGGTGCACCAATTAATATTGAACTTCAAAACACTCATCAGTGCTTTGTGCCACTATATGTTGTTTTTAAAGAAATTTTTAGAGACCCGGCCAGTCCCTTAAACTCTCCTCCCGGCGAGATGATTGACCATTTCTCTTTAAGAGAAGAGCCTGTAAGTCCGGAACTAATTGAAAGCTTGGAACCAGATTTCAGCACATACCCCTCTGCCTTCGATATTAATCCAAAATTAAACGCAATCCATGATGATGCATCCAGGCTGGAACTTTATAAAAACTTTAATCCAAATATTTTATTATATGATATGCCCTTCACTGAAACCATTGCAGCAGGATTAGACGGCAGGACCAAAACAACTGAAATATTAGATGCACTGAGCGGCAAATACTCAGCAAACGATCAAATAAGCTCTTTATTAAGCAGTATCCAATCAAGCAAGAGTAAAGAAACCCTCATACACCAGAATGTTTATGCTGATTATTTTAAGGATATAACAATACAAGCGGAGTCGGCAGTTGATGTTTCGAAAGTTGTGAAGTCTTCTATTCACACAAATGAAGGCGATAATTATCCCCCCGCCCCGTTTAAAGGCTCCGGACCAGATGATGATATAGAAACCAAGTTTGTTGCGCCCAGATATAATTTTGACTTTGGTAAAAAATATGATGCTGATATTCAGGGATTAATTGATAATATATACGGAGGGGAGTTCAAAGCTATTGATGCATTTAATCAAAATTATCATATCACCCCTCAGATAGAACTATTGAGGGCTGAGCTTAATAGTTCTAACATTTTTCATCCTAATTTTATGGAAGCAGAGTGGTCTAACCCATTTGAATTGAATCATTTTAACTTTAAAGCGCAAATTTTCGGACGTTTGCTAACGGAAAAATTTAAGGAAAAATTTAATAAATATGCAGCTACTGTTCCAGAACAATCAGAAATCGATTCCATGGAAGCTGCTTTATCTACATATTGTTATTCTGCTTTACAGTTCGCCTATTCGGGCCAAATGTTTATGAAACTTAAAAACTCTCGTTTACATAAGCGTAAATTCATGAAAAAACTGTGGGATAAAATTCTCAAAAGCCCATTAAATAGCAGCAAAGTCGACCCGGAATGCCAAGAGGTATTTGAACAGCTTGGTATCACACCACAATCCGATAAAGATGATGTAGAAACAGATTTTTTCAACCTTAGTGAGGTTAAGCCAAAAATAATGAAGATGTACAAGGACACTCTCTGCAAAGATCTCTATGAGGGTACACAAGAAGAAAGTTCTGCTAAAAAATCATTATTTAACGGTGTAATCAAGCTAATAATCAAAGTTTATTCATTGGAAATGTGCCTATCGGGTGTTATATCTTGGGACAGCTTTGATATCTCTGATATTTTTAGTGATGATTTGATGGTCAAAATCATTGTTAAAAATATTAAGAAAGATTTTGATATTGATATTGTCTCTTATTACGCAAACGAAGTAATAAAGAATGAAATACCTGAAGCACAGGCTGATTTATTCCTGGAGCGTAGTTCGTTGGAGTATTTGATTGAGAAGGAAAGCAAAAGTATTGCTGATACAGTTAAAAATATCTTCAAGTTTGGGTCACCACTATCTACTGATTTAAAATTAAATACGGTAAAGAACTCCAATCCAGACTTTGTCACACAATATCAAAGCCGGTTTGGGAAGTATGATCCGGAAGACCCTAATAGTTTTAACCCTGCTTTGCGCAAAGGCTTATTCGACCAGTCGCGACACGAGTATGTCACCACCGCGGAATTAGAAGATAACATCTACACAATGAACTACGGAGGGAACAAAGGAGAACTATATAATTCAAATGTCGGCACCGATGAAACATTTTCTGACCCTTTTGATTTGTTTGGTCTAAAACACCATGATAGGAACAAGTCGCGACTTAATTCACTCCCTATGACGTATCATTCATTTGTTAATAATGATACCAATCCGGATTTGGATTTATATGAGGCTCAAACCATGCCCTACTTATCTGCTTTTCGTCTAAATGCCACCACCGGGCAGTTAGTTGGTCTAAAAAACAGATATAAGAGGGAGTATAGCGCGCAAAGAAACATACTTGGTAATGCTGATCCGTTTGGGAAAGAGAACTTCCAAGAAGTGCTATATGGTAATGACTTGAATGCTAAATTGGGCAATATTACTTTTCAACCTTATGTGCGCGTTGAAGAAATATCTTTAGATGAGGCTTCAAAATATAGCGTAACAAAGTGGATTAAAGGCGGCCAAGTTACTGAGCCATGCGAAGACGCGTCGACCATAACATTTGATGCAGCTGATTATTTAGAAGACATGTTTGAATACCTTAGTACTGTCCGGATCGAGAACGGCAATATATTCGGGTGCTACATGTATGAATATATACCACTATCTGCTTGGAGTTATTTTTATAATAATTTATTCATGAGTTATATTGAGTCTGTTGTAGATACATCAACCGGATTAAAACCATTGAAAGAACTATATAATGAATTCGGCCTCAAGCCCTTCTTTAAAAAAGTATGTTATGGTTTGCGAATGACTTACTCAACAAATATCCTTACTCATAATTCTGGTTTTATGAACATAATAAGCCGCGAAAGCCTTGCTTATATGGCCGATCCAGACAGTAATGGTGTCACCAGCCTAAGAAAAGTAAAATCTCTTTACTCACACAGACTACAAGCTCGTGAAATATTTCATAGTGACACTGACAGTAGTGTTGATCGATATATTTCAAGTGAATTGCAAATACCTATCGCTGAAGTTGAAAGAGAGATTCATTCAGTTGAAAAAAGCCAATCGTTTACTTTAGGAGATAGTAAAAAACTTATTCCAATGTCTGAGCTGGGTAGCTATTACCACCTGTCCAACACCGATGCCGGCTCATTTGACACCTTATCTGGAAACGACGCGGCAATGAAATTTTTGGTTAATAATCCACAACAATTTTTCTATAAGAATGTTGCACAAGGACTACTGAGCGAGATGAAGCAAACTCCAGAATTTAGACTATTGTTTGATCATTTATTACCAATGCGACGATATATGACCATGGCCTTCTTGTATTCCGGGGAAGGTATGTCAAAGTTCATCCCGGAGCCAACAGACGTATTGGACGAAACTAAAAATACCCTTAAAATGATGATGGAGACGTTATTAAATTCTGATGACTATAAATATTTGCCTGAGACGGTTAAAAATGCAATACCAAATTTAGAAATGCGCAAGGCCGGCGGAACACGAGGCTTAGAATCAGATGTTACCAAGCAAATGTTAATGTTGTTACTCAAGGCGCCCCTTCTTGTTCTTAAGGGTTTTGTTGAAGTTACAGATCCTGCTGTGATATTAGCAAGAAAAATTGTTGAAATTGCCAATACAATCGCTCAAACTACATTTGCTGCAATTGACGCTGGGCTACAGGCAGCGAAAGCGGTCCAAGATGGAATCGCGGCCGGCGCAGAGGCCTCGATGATGCAGCTGGAAATGACAGCTCAATTTTCTTTATCTGCCTTGCGAAGCCTGAAGAGTACTTTACCAGCGAATTTACAAGATAAAGTAAATATCCCGGAAGAAGGGGTTCCAGTTGCTGACTGGGAGATAAGCATTGAGGATCCCCCGCAGAACGACTTGGCAGGCTATGAAGAAGAGTGGGAAAAGTTTAAAGAGTCATTTGAAGAATTAAGTGCTGTGATTACAGACTATAAGAGCGCCAAATCTGATTTTGATGAGGCAAAAGAAGAGTCGACTAAGTTACAAGGCGATATCAATAGTGTAAAAGAAGACGCAAAAGAAGTTTTTGATTCTATTTTTAATTCACCCTACTTGATACCTGGGATGTGGGCAGCAATGTTGCCTTCGATTATTCCTTTCGGCGGCGGCATCGTTCCTCCTCCGTTTTTCGCCGGCCCCCCGAGCACAGTTCCTGGTATGATTTACATCGCGCTACTACTTATAGATGCAATAGAAGAAAAAACCCACGATGACACATATACCGACGATTCACCAAATTGTGAAGAGGAACTATAAGGAGTAATTAATGAACGGAATAGGACCAGAACTGCCGCTGAATAGAGATCATCGTTTTGGCCTGTTTTCTTTAATTACCAATTATAAAGATGAGGTCAGACAAAATTTTAAAAATTTACTTCTGACCGCGCCGGGTGAACGTATGATGATTCCAGATTTTGGAGTTGGTCTTCGTAATTTCTTATTTGAGCCGTCTCCACATGCAATACCTGGAATAAGGCAAAGAATAAGCGCTCAAGTATCGAAATACATGCCGTATATAAAAATTAATAAGTTGCAATTTAATTCAAGCGATGATACACACGCCCTATCCATATTTATTGAATTTGATGTACCAAGTATTAATCTTTCAACCTCTATGGTTCTTCATTCCGAGGATATTAACTGATCATGTCGAAAAAAGATAAGAAATTAATAAGATATACTAATAGAGAGTTTAACTCTATTAAGCAAGACTTGGTGGAGTATACAAAAAGGTATTATCCGGATGTCCATAAAGATTTTTCAGATGCATCATTTGGTTCTTTAATGTTGGATACGGTTGCCTATGTGGGGGATGTCCTTTCTTTCTATTTAGATTATCAGGCAAATGAATCTTTTTTAGACACAGCCATAGAATATGATAATGTAGTTCGCTTAGGGGAGCAGGTCGGCTATAAGCAGCCTTTGAGGGCTAATTCTTTTGGTACAGTAGTATTATATCTTTTAGCGCCAGTTACAGCAATCGGCAGTACCCCAGACACAAATTACCTTCCAGTGTTAGCAAAGGGGACAAAATTTTCTTCTAATTCAGGTCAGATATTTTCACTAATTGATGATATAGATTTTGCGAATCCAAATAATGAGATTGTCGTCGCGACGGCAAATGATACCGATGGCACTCCAACTGCATATGCAGTAAAGGCATACGGAAGGGTGATTTCTGGCGAAGAACAGCAAGAAATAGTTAATGTTGGTGATTTTACCAGGTTTTTGACGGTGCCTTTATCTGATCCCGACATAACAGAAATAGTTTCAGTTGTGGATTCGGAGGGGCATGAATATTTTGAGGTGGATTATCTATCACAAGATACGGTTTTTAGATCTGTTATTAACAAAGACCCATCAACACGAGAGTGTGCACCAAATATTATTGTTACAACCTCTGTACCTCGTCGTTTTGTTACTTTTAATAGAAACGGCAGAATAGAAATTAAGTTTGGGTATGGGTCCGATTCGGTATTAAAAACTGACAATGTTTCGCACCCATCGAACGTTGTTTTGAAAATGCACGGCCGTGATTATGAGACGGACAAAAGCATGGATCCATCTAAGTTATTAGTAACTGACAAGTTTGGTATCGCCCCGGCAAACACGACACTCACAATAACATACAGGACAAACGCCACCGACAACGTTAACGTTGCAACTCGCGGACTTTCTACCGTAACGGATCCTATATTTGTATTTGGAGAGAATGCAACAAATTCGAGTTCCATTTCTTTTGTTAGAGAGAGCCTTGAAGTTATAAACGACGAACCAATAACGGGAGATGTTAGTCTTCCTACGATTAATGAATTAAAGCAAAGAGTTAACGATATTTTTGCATCTCAAAATAGAGCAGTAACATCTGATGATTACGAAGCCTTGATATATAGGATGCCGGCCAGATTTGGTAGACTAAAACGAGTCCGGATTATGAGAGATAGTGATTCTTTTAAGAGAAATCTGAATCTCTATCTCCTATCGGAAGATGCAGACGGAAATTTATCAACCAGCAATCAGGTATTAAAAAATAATGTAAAGATATGGCTAAATCATTATAGGATGATTAACGACACTATTGATGTTTTAGATCCTAAGATTATTAATATTGGCATCAAATTCTCAGCAGTTGTTAACTATTCTGAAGATAAATTTGAGGCATTAAATGTTGCTATTACTGAAGTTCAAAACATGTTTTTGGAGAAAATGGATATCGGCCAACCTCTTTATATTACTGATATTTATGATCGTTTAAACAATTTAGAAGAAATTGTTGATGTAACAAGCGTTGAGATAGAAAATAAGGCCGGCGCACTATATTCCGATAGCACAATTAATATAGACCAATATATATCTGCAGACGGCAGAATTCTATATGCGCCAGAAAATGTTATATATGAATTAAAATATCCTGCCTTGGACATTAAGGGGACTATTAAGTAATGGCTATTAAAAAGTATATTGCAGACAAAGACAACACAATAACCAATGCTTATCAATTGGATATATCCACTCGGGGCACTGGATCCAATATGGGTGCGTCTGACATTCTTGAGGTGTTTTCAATATACGGCCAACAAACCTTAACATCTTCCGCGGATACTGGCTCTGTGGAGTTGTCTCGTGCTTTACTTCAATTTCCAGTGTCAACTATATCAGCAGACCGAACTGCCAACACGATTCCCGGCTCAGGCAGCGTTAATTTTTATTTAAGAATGTTTAATGCCCGCCATTCTGAGCAACTTCCGAAGAGCTTTACAGTTAATGTTTTGGCTGTATCACAATCTTGGGAAGAAGGCACCGGCTTGGATATGGAAGGCTATACTGATAAAACAAAGGATAATATTGCTGGCTCAAACTGGATGAACGCCGGCAGCACTATTTCAAAAGCCACATTAGTCGACGCGATTGATATAAGTGGTCATGCAAGTGGTGATAAATTCACCATGACGGTGCCCGCTGTCGCAGGTGGAGATGGTGTCACATATACTTTTCTGTTTGATACTACCACTAATGTTAACAACGACACCGGCGCTAATACTTTTGGTATATCAAGGCAAATTCCAGTCGACGATGGCGCCCTTCGCGACGCCTTAATTGATGCTATAAACGGTGTTGCCAATAGTGCAGTTAAATACGGTAACGCCGACACTGGAGCTGGTTCAACGTTGGCTGCTGGGACAATAGGTCTTACAGCAAAAGCGGGCACGGGCGCCTATACTGTCACCTTAACGATGGATGATACTGGATCCGCCGGAAATGTAGCCAACGTTCTCAATGCGGTAACAAACTTTGCCGAAGGGTCCAAATTAACCGTAACGGCCTTTACAGGCGGTGATGGCCCATGGGCGACTGTCGGAGGGCATTATCACTCTTCTTCATATACTGCTGGGCAGACGATGCCCAACTATACACACACTTTTAGCGAGGGACATGAAGATGTGGAGTTAGACATCACCGCGATGGTTGAAGAATGGATTGCAACAACACAAACGAATTATGGTCTTGGTGTATTCCTAACAGCCAGTTACGAGGGCTATGTTTCTAATTCTAATGGTTTGGATGATGGCCCGATTCTACATAATCCCGATGGTCAAAAGAAAAGTTTTTATACAAAGCGTTTCTTCTCGCGGTCAAGTGAGTTTTTCTTCAAAAAACCTGCAATTGAGGCGAGATGGGATTCAAGAACAAAAGATCAGCGAGGCACATTTTATTATAGTAGTTCTCTTGCTCCAGCGGCCGACAACTTAAATACAATATATCTGTACAACTACGTTCGAGGGGAACTTAAAAATATCCCGGCTGTTGGCACTGGTCCAATATTAGTTAGTATATATTCTGGATCTGCAGATGACACTGTACCAAGTGGCTCAAAATTAGCCTTAAGTGTCGGTGGTGATGTCGCATCTGCCGGCGACTTTAATATAACCGGTGGTTTTGTGTCAACTGGAATATATTCCTGTTCTTTTGCTTTTACTGGATCGTCTACACTAAAAACGATATATGATGTTTGGCACAAGGATGATGTTGAATATAATACCGGGTCAATTCGTCCAAAAACATTATCTTCTCCAAATTATAATCAGTATGACCAATATGTTTCAAAAATAACAAATTTAAAGCCAAAATATATTAAAAACGAACAGGCAAGATTTAGGGTCTTCGCGCGACCACGTAATTATAGTCCAAATATTTATTCAGTGGCGTCGACAGACATAGAAGTTACAATCATTCCAAGCGCATCATTTGAAGTGCTTCGTATGGTTGATGAAC
>MDTC01021962.1_pt1 | contig 15997 bp, 15 predicted proteins | sample 811181 | NCBI WGS metagenome assembly MDTC01 (sample SAMN05326644, study PRJNA326480) | marine metagenome | isolation source: seawater | place: Pacific Ocean: North | collected 2011
TAAAAGACGCCATAACAGGAGTTTGCAACTATTTCGATGAAGTGCATAGCTCCCATGATTTTGGATTTGCAAAAGAAAACCAAAATTTCTGGATCGCCCTTCAAAAGAAAATTGGTTTTAATCCAGAAACGACACTTTTCGTAGATGATAGTTCATATGTTTTAAGAAGCGCAAAAAAATATGGTATCGGCATGCTATTAAAAGTTACACAGCCAGACTCGAGGTTTTCTGAGGAAAATAATTCAGAATTTAAAGGAGTCAAGCAAGTAGCTGATATTTTTTAGTCAATTTTTGTTGTGCGTCCGTTTTTTTCTTTTTTTTGATGGTTTTCTTAGGTCTGGTAAGACTAGTGGATCATAATTAGCGAATTCAATTTTCTTCCCAATATATTTTTCAATGTCCGGTAAAGAGATTGCATAAGTCTCACAGGCTAAACTTATGGCAAATCCAGAAGCACCGGCCCTAGCTGTACGCCCAATTCTATGAACATAATCTGCTGCATCAGTGGGTAAATCATAATTGATAACGTATTCAACACCAGGAATATGCAGGCCACGAGATGCAACGTCTGTACCAATGAGAACTTGCAATTCACCTTTTTGAAAATTTGACAAAAGTCTTTCACGTTTCTTTTGTGGTACATCGCCAGAAATTGCCGCCGCATTGATATTATTGGCTACCAAATAATCTTGAACTGTCTCTACTTCTCTTTTGGTATTTACAAATATCATCGTTTTTACTTCACCAATTTCCATCATTAGGCTTACTAGAAGCTGTATCTTGTCTTCATTAGAAGGGTAGAATATTACTTGTCTAACTTTATCAGCTGTAATCTTTTCAGGCTCGATACGAATTAATTTTGGTTCATTCATGTGCTCATAGGCAAGCTCTAAAATACGCTGAGACAGAGTCGCTGAAAAAAGCATATTTAGTCGTTTTTCTGGATTTGGTAGACGCCTCAATAAGTAACGAATGTCCTTTATAAATCCAAGATCAAACATACGGTCAGCCTCATCTAAGACAGCAACTTGTACTTGATCAAGTTTGAATGTGCCTTGTTTGAAATAATCTATTAATCTACCCGGTGTTCCAATAATTACATCTACACCTTGGGCAAGTCTTTCCCTTTGTTTTTCGTAATCGGTGCCCCCGTAAGCAAGTCCAATGGTTAAATTTGTTCGCTTTCCTAAAGTATTTGCATCTTTAGCAATTTGTATTGCCAACTCTCGAGTGGGCGCTAAAATGAACGCTTTTGGTTGTTTTTGCTTATTATTTTCACTTTTCTGATTTGATAGTAAATATTGATATGCAGCAATTAAGAATGCAGCAGTTTTGCCAGTACCCGTTTGAGCTTGGCCAGCAATATCTTCAGAATTTAGTGAAATGGGTAGCGTACTGGCTTGAATTGGCGTACAAAATTCAAAACCAGCATCGTGGATGCTAGTTTCCAAACTCTCATGTAATTTCAAAGAGTCGAATCTCAGATCAGTAAGATAATCATCAGGCATAAATAGGAACCAGAAAAATATTCGTTAAAAACTTGCAAATTGTCGTGTGAAGCTGTCAAATTAGCAATAATTCGACGCGACAATCGTCGCACCCGCCGAATTTCACTTTCCAAACTACTAAAAAAGAAACTGAAATAATCGGCAATTAAGTTGCGACATATTGCCTGATAGTTAAGGCAGCGTCATCCGTTTTATCAATGTTCGTGTGTCAAAGGGGTTGATAGCGAGCAAAAATCACTTTTTTTAACCTTTCATTTGGAGGATGTAGCTTGTGAGCGATAAGATTTTGCACACTACAGATAATGATTTTGATGCTGATGTAATTAATAACAAAAAGTCTGTGTTAGTAGACTTTTGGGCTGAATGGTGCGGCCCATGCAAGGCGATTGCACCAATATTGGATGAATTAGCAGAAGAGTTCGATGGCACACTAGATGTTGTTAAATTGAATGTTGATGAAAATCCAAGCGTTGCTCAAAAATTTGGGATTCGCAGTATACCTACCATAATAATTTTTAAAAATGGCGCGGTCCAAGCACAGAAGCTTGGAGCAATGTCAAAATCACAGCTTATTGAATTTATTAATACAAATATTTGAGAGAAATTAATTGGCTATTACAAAACCATCACAGAACCCACGTTCTAATAATCGTTCCGGAAGCAAAGGCGGTAAGGGCAACCAAAATCGTCGTCGCCGTCGTCGTCCTCAACAAAATGAATATCCTAATGATGATGAGAGCTCATTGGAAATAATTCCCGCTGATCAGCTTGAGGCCAGCAAAAGTGTTATGAATTTAACAGAGCTCAAAACCCGTCCAGCGACTGCTTTGGTTGAATTAGGAGAATCTTTAGGAGTTCAAAATCTTGCACGTTCTCGTAAACAGGACATAATTTTCGCAATCTTAAAAGCACATGCTAAGAGTGGTGAAAATATTTATGGTGACGGTGTTTTGGAAATATTACAGGATGGATTTGGTTTTTTACGTTCATCAAATAGTTCCTATTTGGCTGGACCTGACGATATTTATGTTAGTCCAAGTCAGATTAGAAGATTTAATTTACGCACTGGAGATACCGTTTCTGGATTGATACGTCCACCTAAAGAGAGTGAGCGTTATTTTGCTTTGCTTAAGATTGGGCAAATTAATCATGATGCTCCAGAGAATACTAGAAGTAAGGTTTTATTTGAAAATTTAACACCTCTTTTTCCTAAGGCGCGTTTAACGCTAGAGCAAGGCAATGGAAGCACTGAAGATTTAACGGCGCGTATTATTGATATGGTTGCTCCAATAGGAAAAGGTCAGCGTGGACTTATAGTCTCGCCTCCAAAGGCCGGTAAAACAATGTTACTCCAAAACATTGCTTCTGCCATTGTTTCTAATAATCCAGAAGTTGATCTCATTGTTCTTCTAATTGACGAGCGACCAGAAGAAGTTACCGAAATGGAGCGAACTGTTCGTGGAGAGGTTCTTTCTTCAACATTTGATGAGCCCGCAAGCCGGCATGTTCAAGTTGCGGACATGGTGATCGAAAAAGCAAAGAGACTAGTTGAGCACAAGCGTGATGTTGTTATCCTTTTAGACTCAATTACTAGACTAGCAAGGGCATACAATACTGTTATTCCATCATCCGGAAAAGTACTGACTGGTGGTGTTGATGCAAATGCTTTACATAGGCCAAAGCGTTTCTTCGGCGCAGCGAGAAATGTGGAAGAGGGCGGCAGCTTAACTATTTTAGCAACAGCGCTTGTTGATACTGGTTCAAAAATGGATGAAGTGATCTATGAGGAGTTTAAAGGAACAGGTAATATGGAGATTCACTTAGACCGCCGTATAGCTGAAAAACGTACTTATCCAGCAATTAATATAAATCGTTCTGGAACTCGAAAAGAAGATTATCTAACTGATCCTGAAGAGCTTCAAAAAATGTGGGTCTTGAGAAAAGTTTTGCATCCTATGGATGAAATAGCTGCAATTGAGTTTTTATTGAATAAGTTACAAGATACAAAAACTAATACTCAATTTTTTGAAGCAATGAAGCGTTAAAAATATTTAGCATTTAATTAAAGTGAAATATCTATTAAATTAAAGTTTTAGTCATTACAAATAAATTTAATAGAGCCCGATTCAAGAGAATACTCTGCACCTACAACTTTGATTTTATCTTTCAGAATAAGTTCTTTCAAAATCGCAGATTCATTCTCAAGAGATTTTACTGAAGCTCTAATATTTGCTTGAACACATTTTTCAACAGTTAAACTATTTTTATCATTAGAATTATTCTCTAATTCTATTTCCAAAGCAGGACGAATATTATCAATTATACTGCGCAGATTTGGTGATGTATTTGAATTTTTTTTTGTTATCTCATCTATCGTTGCAATGACTGCTCCACAGTTACTATGTCCCAATACAACTATGAGATTAGCTCTAAGTGCAGTTATAGCATACTCGATACTGCCAATTTGTGTTGAAGCCGCAATATTACCTGCAACTCTGATTACAAAAAGGTCGCCTATTCCACAATCAAATATCAGTTCAACCGGAACCCTTGAATCAGAGCAAGCAAGGATCACAGCAAAAGGTTTTTGCCCCGATGCTTGATTTAGATTGTGTTTGCGATTATTCAATACATCTTTACTTACTTCACCAGTTAAAAATCTTTTATTACCATGGTAAAGACGTTTTAAAGCTTCATCTGGACTTATCATTTTTTAACATTAACCTGAATTATGATTACTGGGCAATCCATCTGTGTAAACGAGCAATGGAGCCCTTTGGAAAATACGTTTTATCTCGAGGGAGTTCTATATATCCATCAGTACCAGATAAAGACGAAAAGTCCCCAGAAGTATTGGTTTTAATTGGAATTGCATAGTTTTGACCATTTATACCAGATTTTAATCTCACAGGCTTAAACAGTGTTAATGACGGTTTAAAATAAACTTTCGACGTTAATTTTGCATATTCCGGTATGCTTTTTAAACTACCAGATGCGCATAACAGTGATTTCAAAACGTATTGTCTGCAGCAAATTAATGCTGATACAGGGTTTCCTGGAAGGGCAAATATTAATTGACCCTCAGGCCCTTTACCAAACCATAAAGGCTTTCCAGGGCTCTGACTAACTTTGTGAAAAATCACTTTTACTCCAAGATTACGAAGAACCTGAGGAATATAATCTGCTTTGCCCATAGATACACCACCACTTAAAATAAGAACATTAGATTCTTTGAGGTGAATTGATAAACGTTCTTCAAGTTTAGAAATATCATCAACAATGTGGTCATGTTTAATCTTCTTGTAGTTATGACTTTTAAGTAAAGACATAATAGCTGGTCCGTTAGACATTCTAATTTCATGTGGTTTTATTGGTTTACCTGGCTCAATAAGCTCATTACCAGTTGAAATAACCCTTATAATAGGATCTTTAGACACAACCACTTCTCGCTTTCCGCAGGAAGCGATAATTGCAATATCAAATGCAGAAATGCGTTTTCCAGGTTTTAATAATTGCTTATCTTTCGAGTGATCTGATGCCCTTGGATGAATAAATTGATTTTTTTGTAACTTATATTGATCGTTGATTTGAGCTATTTCATCAATAATTGACAATTTTTCAATTGGCACAATAGCATCAGAACCTTTTGGTAACGATGCACCAGTCATAATTTCAATACAATTTCCACTTTTTAAAGCTAATTTTTTATCACCAGCAGCTTGCATTGCTTGAATTGGAAATTTTATTTGGCCTTGGGTGTAATCTTTCCATGATATTGCTATTCCATCCATCATTACTCGATCAAAAGGTGGTTGATCTCTCTCAGCTTTTATAACTTCCCGCAATACACAGCCGGTCGCTTCATTAGTAAGAATGGATTCCGTAACAAAATTTTCTGTTGCAGCTAAAATTAACTCAAGTGCTTTTGACGCTTCTAGCATAAACCTACTGTTTTTTTTCTCGTGAAATTGCATGGTGTCCAATGTCACGCCTATAAAAAACCTTATCCCAATAAATTTTATCAACAGCATCGTATGCATTTTTTGCTGCCAAAGTCACAGAATCCCCTAGGCCTACAACACAAAGCACGCGACCACCATCGGTTTTAATTCTTCCATTTTTTGAATTTGTGCCAGCATGAAATACTTTCTGAAATTTTGTATTTACTTGTTCAAGACCCTCGATAACCTCTCCTGTTTTATAATCCACTGGATATCCACCAGCCGCAAGAACAACACCTAGAGCGGCCCGAGTGTCCCACTCCACAGTCTCTTTAGATAAGGTACCATTTATGACAGATAAACAGATCAATGGGAGATCAGATTTGAAGCGCATTAGTATTGGTTGAGTTTCTGGATCTCCTAATCGACAATTAAATTCAATTACCTTTGGAGTACCATCTGGCAATATCATCAACCCAGCATATAAAAATCCAAGATAGGGGTGTCCGTCAAAACGCATCCCATTCAAAGTAGGCTGAATAATTTCATTGATAATTTTTTGTTCAATTTTTTTGTTATTAATAGCAGGAGAATATGCACCCATTCCACCTGTATTGGGGCCAGTATCACCATCATTTTTTGCTTTGTGATCTTGTGATGTTGCTAATGGCAGAATTGTCTTGCCATCAGTAATAACAATAAAACTAATCTCTTCTCCTTCTAGATAATCTTCGATGACAATTTTTTTTCCAGCGTCACCAAAAGAATCACCTGAAAGCATCTGAATAGCAGCATTTTCAGCTTCTTTAATTGTCATTGCTACGATTACACCCTTGCCTGATGCTAAACCATCAGCTTTAATTACTATTGGAGCACCTTTATTTTTAATATATGCAATGGCTGAGTTAATATCCCTGAAGCTTTGAGAATCAGCTGTTGGAATCTTATGTCGCTTTAGAAAATCTTTTGTAAATACTTTAGAGCCCTCAAGCTGAGCTGCTGCAGCTGTAGGGCCAAAACAAGAGAGTCCACAAGAATTAAAGTGATCAACAATACCATTAACTAAAGGCGTTTCTGGCCCTACTATTGTTAAATCAATTTTTTCTTTATTTGCAAATTCAGATAATGCTTTAAAATTATCAACTTCAATATTTATATTTTTAACTTTTTCTTCAAGCTCTGTTCCTGCATTTCCAGGTGAAACAAAGACTTTTGTAACATCCTTAGATTGAGCACATTTCCATGCAAGAGCATGTTCACGGCCACCATTACCAATTATTAAAATTTTCATAAATTTCTCATAGACATTTAATGCCTAAAATGACGCAAACCTGTAAATACCATTGCAATATCATTTTCATTTGCTGCTTGGATGACTTCATCATCTCGAACAGAGCCACCAGGTTGGATGATTGATGCTATTCCAGTTTTTGCTGCCTCATCAATTCCATCACGAAAAGGAAAGAAGGCATCTGATGCCATTACAGATCCCTTAATTTTCAAATTTTCGTCAGCTGCTTTGATTGCTGCAATTTTTGTACTGTAAACTCGGCTCATTTGGCCAGCTCCGATACCGATCGTAGCATTATCCTTACAGAAGATAATTGCATTTGATTTAACATATTTGACTACGGTCCATGCGAATAGCATGTCCCTAATCTGTTGTGGTGTAGGTGATTTATCAGTGACTATCTTAAGATCTTTCTCAGAAATATAAGCAATATCCATTTCTTGAACGAGTAATCCACCTGAAATTTTTTGGTAATGATGATTATGAGTTTTATTTGATGACCATTCACCAGTTTCTAATAATCTTATATTCTTCTTCTGAGAAATTACATTTGCAGCATCATCATCTATCGAAGGAGCTACAATAACTTCAACAAACTGTTGATGAATTATATTTTCTGCTGTTTTTATATCTAATGGCCGATTAAAAGCAATAATTCCACCAAAAGCAGAAGTTGGGTCAGTTCTAAAAGCTCTCTTGTAGGCTTCTTGGATATCAGAAGAAACCGCTACGCCACAAGGGTTAGCATGTTTTACGATAACACAGGCAGGATCATTAAAGTTTTTCACGCATTCTAACGCTGCATCACTATCTGCAATATTATTATAAGACAGTGCTTTTCCCTGAAGCTGCTTTGCAGCCGCCAAGGTGCCATTTTCAGCCTGTTGATCAATATAAAAAGCTGCAGCTTGGTGTGGATTTTCACCATATCTTAAATTATCTGATAAGTTACCTGAATACAAAAATTTGGAATCGAATTCTTTTTCTTTTAAAGATTTTGATAAGTATTTTGTTATCGCAACATCATAACTGGCAGTATGAGCATATGCCTTGGCTGCAAGAGAACGGCGTTTTTCAATGGTCAAGCTGTCTTTTTTTATTCCCTCAAGAATGTGATCGTAATCTTCAGGCTCAACAACTACGATAACATTATCATGATTTTTAGATGCGGCACGGATCATTGCGGGACCACCTATATCAATGTTTTCTATCGCATGACTCAATGTTGATTGTTTATCCGCAATTGTTTCTTCAAAAGGATATAAATTTACTACTAGCAAATCGATTGGCTCAATGTCATGTTTCTTCATGATTGAGTCGTCTATACCTCGTCGTCCTAGAAGTCCGCCATGGATAGTGGGATGAAGTGTTTTTACACGACCATCCATAATTTCTGGAAAATTAGTTTTTTCTGATACTTCAATCACTTCTAGGCCAGCATTTCGAAGTATTTTTGCAGTACCACCTGTTGATAGAATCTCAATATTTAATTCAACAAGCCCTTTTACAAATGGAAGTATATTATTTTTATTAGAAACACTTATCAGCGCTCTTCGAACATTAAACATCAAGCTCCCTAAAAATAAGTATTTAATTCAAAAATATTATTTTTGAATCAGAGAATAAGTTTTAAGTTTTTTTCTTAAAGTGCCTCGATTCAATCCCAAAATACCAGCTGCTTGACTTTGATTACCTTGCGTATAGTTCATTACAGCTTTAAATAGAGGTCTTTCAACTTCTCCAATTACGAGGTCATAAAGATCACCTGGTCGATCTCCATTAAGCGAAGTGAAATATTGGTCTAGAGCATCTTCGGTATGTTTACAGAGTGGTTTTCTACTTTTCTTAGATACAAGCGAGTCTTCTTGATTTTTGGTTTTTATCACAATTAACTAATCCTGCATATATGCTTTATTTCAAAATAAAGTCTTATATTTACACCCCAATCAGAAAAAAATTATTTGATTGTAATAACTTCATCGCCCTCTCTCTCGAAGAAGTCCTTAATCAAACTAATTTGTTCTGATGCTTTTTTAGCACATAAAATCTGATACCTAAAATTACTCGCTTTTTTTAAGCTATTGCAATACCAGGTTAAGTGCTTTCGAGCCACTCGAACCCCAGTCAATTCTCCATAGAACTGATGAAGTTCTTTTAAGTGATCAAGCATGATATCACGCAATACAATTTTATCCAGTCGTGGTTTTTTTTCATTCGGGTTAATGTGATTTAGTAGATCACGGAAAATCCACGGCCGGCCTTGTGCACCACGCCCAATCATTAAGCCATCGCAGTTTGTTAGACGTAATACTTCAAGCGACTTCTCGACGGATGCTATATCACCATTAGCAAGAATAGGTATGCTCACCACATCTTTGACTTGCGCAATAGTTTTAAATTCAGCTTCTCCTTTAAACCGACAAGAACGAGTTCTACCATGAATAGCAATGGAAGAAATTCCTGCATCTTCAGCAATTTTTGCTATTTTTACTGCATTACGATTTTTTGGATCCCAGCCTGTTCTTATTTTTAGGGTAACGGGCACATCAACAGATTTAACTACTTTAGTGAGAATAGATTTAACTAAATTTTCATCTTTTAGCAAAGCTGATCCTGCAAGTTTTCTACATACTTTTTTTGCCGGACATCCCATATTAATATCAATGATTTGTGCACCTCTTGATACACAGGCTACCGCTGCCTCAGCAAGCTTTTTCGGCTCTGATCCAGCAATTTGTACAACTATAGGTTCTGAGTCCATATCTAAATTTAGTCGAAAGCGAGACTTTGGTGACTTCCAAAGACTTATATCTGCCGTAGTCATTTCTGAGGTAGTCATTCCTGCACCAAAACGTCTGCAAATCAGCCTGAATGGGGCATCAGTTATTCCAGCCATTGGGGCCAAAACAATAGGATTTTTAATTGTATACTTACCTATTACTAAGGGTTTTAATTTCATTTGAAAATTTTCTTAATTAATTTTTTTTCCCAACAATAATGACCATGTTTGACCATCCTGTTTCTTTAAAATTGTAGAATTAAATTCAATACAATGCTTATAAGCCAATTTAACTTCATTTATTTGTTTGCTTAAGATTCCTGATAAAGCAAGCGATCCATTTTTGTTGAGCATAGAAGTAATAGATGGTGCCAAATCAATAAGTGGTTCAGCAAGGATATTCGCAATAATAACATCGAATCCTTCATTAATACTCTTGATACTACCAGTAATATTTAATTCCTTGTCGACTCTATTTTTAATAGCATTTTGTCGAGTTGCTATAATTGCTTGTGGATCTATATCAAAAGCTGTTGCCGATGAGCTACCAAGTTTAAGTGCTGCAATAGCTAAAATTCCTGATCCGCACCCAAAATCCAGAAATCTCTTACTCTCAAGTATCTGAGAATCAATCCACTCAAGACATAGTGCAGTCGTCGCATGAGTACCAGTTCCAAATGCAAGACCAGGATCTAGATATACTATAGTTTTATTTTCTTCTTGAGTTATATGTTCAGTTGGGTGCACCCAAAGGTGCTTTCCAAACTTCATGGGTTTAAAATCTTTTAACCACTCACGTTCCCAAATGCGATCCTCAAGTGTTTCAAATTTAAAATTTATTAATTTTGATACGGATAATGCATTAGTAAGTGATTTTTTAAATTTTTTTTGATCTAGGTTATCAGGAAAGATTCCAGTGATGGATGATTCAGTCCATAATTTTGTTTCACCTAATTCACGTGCAAATACCGGATTATTACCAGCATTACTATATGTTATAGAGCATACATTGAAATTTTCGAAAATTTTTTCGATTGCTTCAGAATCATTTTTGCCAAGGTTTATTGTAAATTTGCACCAAGGCATCTGAATCAAGCTCAGTGTTAACTTAAGCCAAGTCGTTTTTCAAGATAATGAATATCTAAGGCGCCAGATTGAAACGCTGCATGCTGAAATATTTCTTGATGTAGTGGCACGTTAGTTTTTATTCCTTCAATAACAATTTCACTTAAAGCATTTTTCATTCTAGCAAAGGCTGTTTCCCTATTTTCACCATGCGCAACTAGTTTTCCAATCATAGAATCATAATAAGGAGGTACTTTGTAACCGCTATACAGGTGACTTTCCATTCTTATTCCTGGGCCTCCTGGATTATGCATAAATGTCACCAGGCCTGGCGATGGCATGAAATTTTTTGGATCTTCTGCATTAATGCGGCACTCAATGGCATGACCGTTAAAATTTACATCCTTTTGTGAGTAACTAAGCTTTTCTCCGCTAGCAATGCGAAGCTGTTCGCGCACAATATCGATGCCCGTAATCATTTCAGTTACAGGATGCTCAACTTGAAGGCGGGTATTCATTTCAATGAAGTAGAATTCACCATTTTCATACAAAAACTCAAAAGTTCCAGCACTTCGGTAGCCAATATCTTTGCAAGCTTGGGCACATCTATCACCAATACGATTTCTTTGTTTCTCACTAATACCGGGTGCAGGCGCTTCTTCTATAACTTTTTGGTGACGGCGTTGCATTGAGCAATCACGTTCCCCAAGATGAATTACATTGCCATGACTATCCATTAGGACCTGAAATTCAATATGTCTTGGGGTCTCAAGATATTTTTCCATATAGACTGCATCGTTATTAAATGCAGCTCGTGCCTCACCTTTAGTAAGTGATATAGCTGACAAAAGTGATGCTTCAGCATGAACTACACGCATTCCACGACCACCACCACCGCCCGATGCTTTAATTATTATTGGATAGCCTATTTCCCTAGCAATACGTATATTTTCATCAGCATTGTCACTCAGCTCACCATCTGATCCGGGAACACAAGGAACTCCTGCTTTTCTCATTGCCGCTATAGCTGAGACTTTATCTCCCATTAATCTGATAGCATCTGCTTTTGGACCAATGAATGTAAAACCACTTGATTCAACACGTTCAGCAAAATCAGCATTCTCTGAGAGAAAACCATAACCTGGATGTATTCCGGTGGCATCTGTGACTTCAGCTGCACTTATAATTGCAGGCATATTCAAATAACTATCAATTGACTGTGCAGGACCAATACAAACAGTCTCATCAGCAAGGAGTACATGTTTGAGGTTATTATCCGCTTGAGAATGAACTGCAACAGTTTTAATCCCCATTTCGCGACAGGCGCGAAGAATCCTTAGAGCAATTTCACCACGGTTGGCTATTACGATTTTCTCAAGCATATTTTTCGTCTAATTGTTTTTTTGTTGATCAATAACAAACATTACTTGACCAAACTCAACAGGCTCGCCATTTTGAATTCGGATAGATTTAATAGTTCCTGAAACATCAGCCTCTATAGGGTTCATCATTTTCATGGCTTCAATAATGCAAAGTGTGTCACCTGTTTTTACATTATCGCCAACCTGAACAAAAGGCTCAGAGCCAGGAGATGATGCAGAATAAAATGTACCCACCATAGGAGCAGTAACTTCAAAATTATTTTCATTATCATCTGAGGCAGCACTTGGTTCTGCACTCGTGACAGAGCTGGTAGACGTCACTTTTTGAGCTACTGCAACCTCCACAGGAGTTTGAACAGGTGAGGTCGTAGTTTGAACTGCAGGGGAATGCCTACTGATACGCACTGAATCTTCACCTTCAGTAATTTCTATTTCGCCAACCTCTGAATCTTCAAGTAACTCAATGAGTTTTTTTACTTTTCTAATATCCATCATTTTCCTTAATCTATGCCAATGCTTTGACAGGCTGATCTTAAAGCTAACTCATAGCCGTAAGCCCCGAAACCAAAAAGACAATTTTCTGCTATGCCGCTAAAATAGCTATTTTTGCGAAATTCTTCACGAGCAAAAGTGTTACTGAGGTGTATTTCTGTAAATGGAATTTTTACAGCTAATAAAGCATCACGCAGTGCAACACTTGTGTGAGTAAATCCACCGGGATTTAGGATAATATATTTTACTTCATTCACTGCAGCTTGCTGAACTCTATCAATAAGCTCATGCTCAGCATTACTTTGAAAACAACTTAATTCATGTCCAAGTTGTCCTGCAATTTCAATGCATTTTTTTTCAATATCTCCAAGCTTAGTGGAGCCATATACATCGGGCTCACGCGAACCAAGAAGGTTAAGGTTGGGACCATTTAAGAGTAATAAAGATGACATTTTAGGAATCAACACCTTATAGCCGAAGATAGCAGCAATTTTAACTATTTTCGCAGAATTTACTACAATTTTTTATATTTAAAATTTATTTAAAGTTGATCGCGCCTCTGTGATAGATATTTCTTTGCGATCAAGAAGGGATGTAACTTTGGTAAAAGCATCAAGGTGAGACTGATGTATCTCTCCAATATAAGCACCTAAAAGATGTCCATCAGAAGAAACGAACATTGTAAATGGTAAGCCAACGAATTCAATTCCAGATAATTCAGCAACCTCAATAGCATTTTTTTCACCGATAAGTATTGGGTAATTAAAATTAGTATCTTTTGCATAATCTTTTACTGGATCAAGAAAGTCTACAGCAATACCTATAACTTGAAATCCATTTTCTTCTCCGTGCTCATTTTGAAAAGATTTGAGAAGAGGAATCTCTCTTCGACATGGAGCACACCATGTAGCCCAAAAATTTACAATACGATGTTTTCCATTCCATTTTGAAAATTCATTATCATTCCCATTTAAATCTGGCAATGTAAACTCTAATTTTGAAATAGATAAAGAGGTTTTTATTTCTTGGCTTGATAAAGGCTTCTCAGGTGTAATTTTGAAAAAGTAAAAAACCATACCCGCTATTGAAATAATTATTAAGATTTTTATATATGTTAATGAAGCTCGCACCACATTTAGATCCTTAAGCTAATTAGATTTAAAAATTAAATATCAGTTATAGAAAGCGCTTCTTTCGCATGCTTAGCGAAATTATCGGCTTTCATAAAACCAACAATTTCGTAACCATGGCGTTGCAATCCATTTATATCAAAGAAAATAATAGTTGGTGGACCAAAAACACCAAAACGCTTAAGTAAAGTCTGATCAATTTTATCATTAGCGGTAACATCGGCCTGTAACCAAACTGTGTTAGATAATATATTTTGTACTCTTTTATCTGAGAAAGTGTATTTTTCCATTTCAACACACGATACGCACCAGTCAGCATAAAAATCGAGTATTATATTTTTACCCAGCTTATTAGCAATTTTAATTTCTTTGTCTAAGTCATCAACCGACTTAATTTTTTGAAAAGGTAAGTCATGAGTAGACCTCTCAAACTTACTTTCTTTGCTGTAAAGAAAATTATTAAACGGCCTTGAAAAACTATTACTACCATCAAAAGAACCTAGTAATAAACCAAGGCTATAAATCATGACAAGAAATCCAAAACATTTGCCCATTGTTTTATATTTATTAGATTGATTTTTAAGTGATGTTAAGCCCATCATTAAGGCACCCATTGAAAAAATAAGTATTGACCAGAGCGTCATAATTAATTGCTTATTCAATATTCTCGATAGAGTCCAAATAGCCATCGCAAGCATCATAAAGCCAAAAATATTTTTGACTGTATTCATCCAACTGCCAGTCTTTGGCAGTAATTTACCTTGAGTAGCTCCGACAATCAGCAATGGTATGCCCATTCCTAGGCTCATTGAAAATAATGCAATACCCCCTCTTATAATATCTCCCGATTGCGCTATTACAGTTAATGCTGCAATCAGTGCAGGAGTTACACAAGCAGTCACTATTAAAGAAGATATAGCTCCCATTGCAAACGAACCAATCACAGTTCCACTTTTTTGGCTACCACTTATGCTTGCTAGTTTATTTTGAATGCTGCTTGGCATTTGAAGATCAAAGAGACCAAACATTCCCAATGCCAATATTACAAATAAGCTTGCAAATAAAATCAATATCCAAGGTTGATTAAATATAGCTTGCATTTGAAGACCAAGAGCGGCTGTTATAATTCCAGCTCCTGTATAAACAAAAGCTAAACCTAGTACATAACTCAAAGCAAGAGTGAATCCACGCATAGCACTGGTCTCATTTCCCTCTCCTGCGATTATGCCTGACAGAATAGGCACCATAGGCAATACACATGGAGTGAGTGCTAGACCAAGGCCCGCAATAAAAAACAATCCAATTGAAATCCATATATTTGAATTTGAAATAATTTGTGCAAGTTTTACTTGTTCAGAAATAGTTTTATTTATGTTTTTAGCAGGAGATGGAAGATTAATATTAAAGGTTTTCGTTTCTGGCATGTAACAAATACCATCAACCTTGCAGCCTTGATAATTAAGATTAATTTTTAATTTCATTTCTTCCAGATTTGCTCGAGAGACATAAGCATTTCCAAAGACTTCATCAAAATATACTTCTTGCTCGCCGAGCCATTCATCAACTCTAATATTACCTTTTGGCAAATTGAGCTGCCCTATCTTCACATCATCATTTAGAGAATCAATAGAAATTTTACTTTTGTATATGTAATACCCAGGCAACGTTTGGATACTAAAATCAATGGTGCTGCTGTCAACAGCAAACGCTTTGGGGATAAATGCTTTATCTGCAGGCACAACATCATTCATTGGGTTCACTGAAAGATCAGAAAAACTGTTATTTCCCAAGCTTAACTCGTTTTCTTTAACAAGAGATTTAGAGTTTATGTCTATTGAAATAGCGCTTGACTCGATAGATATAAAAATTAACAAGCCAAAACTAAAAGATAAGGAAATTTTTTTTATTAAAGAATTCATGTGTTTTTTTTAAGATTATCCCTAATAAATAGATATATTGATTGTTTCTCTAATTTAAACATTTGCTATCAACTATTACATTTTTTTTATTTTGTTTGAAAATTAACTTGAAATCCTTAACTCTAAGCATATTATTAGCACTCTTTTAGTCTGAGTGCTAAATAGTACAAGTTAATAAAACCGCATTAAGTCGGTTATAAATCAATAATATATAGGAGAAATGTACCATGAAGATGCGTCCGCTTCATGATCGGGTAATAGTTAAGCGCATGGAAGAAGAGCGCACATCACCCGGTGGAATAGTCATACCTGACGCTGCAACTGAAAAACCTATTAAAGGTGAGATTGTAGCTGCGGGCAACGGCAAGATACTCGAGAACGGTGAAATTCGCGCACTCGATGTCAAAGTTGGTGACCAGGTCCTCTTCGGCAAGTATGCCGGTACAGAGGTTAAAGTTGATGGGGGAGAGCTGCTAGTGATGAAGGAAGA
>MDTC01046229.1_pt1 | contig 15996 bp, 16 predicted proteins | sample 811181 | NCBI WGS metagenome assembly MDTC01 (sample SAMN05326644, study PRJNA326480) | marine metagenome | isolation source: seawater | place: Pacific Ocean: North | collected 2011
CCGTAACTCAAAAGTAGGTATCTCGGGATCACTTGGTGAAATTATGTTCGCTAACTGGTTATTACCTTATAACGAAATGGTAGCTGGATGGGTTGACCCATGGTATGACGCAGGTTCTGCATCTCATACTAACATTATGGGTTCTGTTGGTGCATACACAATCTTCTATAACTTAGGGGATTTTGGATCACAAACATTCACATCTTATAGTGCTTATGGCGGTATATACAACATGGGTTTCAACAGACGTCAAGAAGAAATTCTTCAGTACATGGGTTCTTCAGGGAAATTCTCTTATAGAGCTGCTATTACTGCTGACATGAAATCTGAAAACACTAGTGCAAGAAGTAGCGGTAAAAAAGACCCTTACATCTTATCTGCTGGTATCGCTTACTCAGACGGACCTTTCTGGGGTGCTATTACTTACCAAACACATGAATCATGGGCGGCAACAATGCTTGATGGCGCTACAATGCAAGACTCAGACGCTGAATCATGGCGTATAGCTGGTCGTTACATTGCTGATTTAGGTAATGGTGGTAGTTTAACTTTAGCTGCTATGTTTGAAAATGTTGAGTACAACTTCAATAATGTTACTGAGCCAGGGGATGCTTTACAAGACTTTGGTTTCGCAGCAACAGTATTTGATGGTGGTACATACAACACAGACGTTAAGTTTGATAGAGATGCATGGTTAGTATCTGCAAAATTTGCTCCAGGTGGAAACTTTGATTTCCGTTTCATGTATGCTGAAGCAGATGAGTTAGATATGAGTGCTACAAGTTTATCTGTAGACAAATCTGCACAAACTGGTGCTGACACAACATTATTTGGTGTGTTCTATGCATTAGGTGATTCAACAGAACTAAACATATCATACATCGATGTATCTAATGATACATACGCTGCTTATGGTACTGGTATTAGTGCGTTAGGATCAGGTACTACAAATAACCAAGTTGAAATTATTCAGTTTGGTATATTAACAATGTTCTAATATTAATTTAGAACTTTTTAATATAAGACAGGCGCTGAAAGGCGCCTGTTTTTTTTGCAGTAAATTAATTATAAGATGTTAAAATAATATAAATTACTAAAAAGGAAACATAGATCAAGCGTTATGGAAGCTCTAAAAAAAATATTTTTATATAAAATTTTAATACCTGTTTTATATATATTCTTAAATGCAAATTCTTACGCTACATGTAGCAAAGAAGACATAAATTATTACTTAGATAAAGGCTTTACAACAGATCAAGTTACCGCACTTTGCAGGGAGAATAATAAGTCATCTACCAAGAAAGAAGATGTATATAAAGCATTTAGCGAAGAATATGCAGATGAGCAGGACGAAGATTATATGAAAAAGATGCGAATAGAGAGACAAGTATTTTTTAAATCATCACTAGGGGCTCAAAATATTCAAATTCGCAGAGACATGCTGACCTTTATTCTTTATGAATGCGCGAAAGATGGTTTGGCAAAACCTGGGTCTGATTTAAACGTAAAAGGTTGTGCAAAAGTTATGGTTCTTATTAAATTATCGGAAGTAGAAGTTATAGAAAAAGAATTCAAAGAAAAGGTTTTTTTTGGAAACAGGCAGATACTTGTAAAAGGTAATGTGCAAACAAAAATTGTTGGGGGCATGGACGGGCTAACCTCATATGATGCAAATGTTTTAAAAGGAAAAGTTCTTGCCAGACTATCAAAGAATAAGGGCACAGTTTTGGTTCCTATAAAAAAAGGCCTTAATTTTGAATATGCTTTGGATACGTTTAAAGAAATTGTTGCTTTTCATAAGGACTTAGAGAACAAAAAATCTGGATTAGGAGGTGATTTAGAAATAAAAGATTCTGATGTTAAGCCTGAAAATAAAAAGGAATATATTATTGAAAAAGATGAGAAAAAAATAAAATTATCAAATGATGAAGAAATAGGGGTTGATGGAACTTTAGTTTTTGATGATTTAAATACTTCATCTTCAGAAAAAAACAGCAATGCAAGTGATGATATACCAGACGATGTGTTCGACTAATTTTCTTTTATTAAAGTTTCGCTAGTCATTTCTTTAGGTTTTTTTATACCCATAAGAGTTAATAATGTAGGCGATATATTAGATAACCCACCTTTTTTGTTTGTTATTTTCCATTTTTTATTTTTGTCTATCACAATACAGGGAACAGGGTTCAAAGAATGTTGAGTATTTGGATTCCCTGTTTTTGGATTAATAATTTCATCAACATTACCGTGATCTGCTGTTATTAAAGTAGCTACGTTTGCCCCTAATGCTTCGCAAACGACTTCTCCTAATGCGGTATCAAGCTCTTCCATTGCTTTTATAATAGCTTTTTTAATTGCAGTGTGGCCAACCATATCTCCATTTGCAAAATTGACAACTATCAATTTATATTCTTTATTTTTAATCGCACGAATTACTTCTTCTGCAACTTCACGACAACTCATTTCAGGCTTTAAATCATACGTTGCTACATTTGGCGAAGGAATAAGAACTCTTTTTTCTCCAGGATAGGGCTCTTCCCTGCCCCCATTTATAAAATAAGTTACGTGTGGGTATTTTTCTGTCTCTGCACAATGAAATTGTTTATATCCAAGGTTGCTTATAACGCTTCCTAAAGTAACCTGAGGAGATTTTGTCCTAAAAGCAACTGAGCAAGATAGATATGGGTCATACTCAGTCATGGTCGTGATAGAGTACGCTGTATTATTATTTGTTCTTCTGAAATTATCAAATCTTTCAACGTTCAATGCTCTTGCAATTTGTCTTGTTCTGTCATTTCTAAAATTAAAAAATAGAAGAGAGTCATTTTTTTTCAATGGTTTTGCACAATTTAAAATTGTTGGCAAGACAAACTCATCTGTATTATTTTTTTTATATGATTGATTTATCGCATCAGTGAAATTACTAGCAGATTCTCCTTTATTGTTAACTATCGCATCCCAGCAAAGTTCTGTTCTATCCCATTTTTGATCCCTATCCATTGCATAATATCGACCACATATTGTATATATTTCACCGCCATATTCTTCTAAAAATATGTTTAGCTTATTTAATATACTTATTGCTGATTTTGGATCATCATCCCTGCCATCTGTAAAAAGATGTAATTTTGGTGATACTCCATATGATTTACACATCTTTAATATTGCAACTAAGTGGTCAATGTGTGAATGGACTCCCCCCGGAGATGCTAACCCAAGTATGTGCAGATCGTTTTTTGTATCTTTTACAGAAAGAATCGAATTTAAAATTGATTCATTTTTAAAAAAACTACCGTTTTCTATTGCTTCGTTTATTATAACTAAGTCTTGCTTAAATATTGTTCCAGAGCCTATTATCATGTGTCCTACTTCTGAATTGCCCATTTGTCCTTTTGGTAAACCGACGCTTTCTCCAGAAGCTTCTATTATTGTAGAGGGGTAATTATTTAAAAATAAATCTATATTTGGGGTATTTGCAAGAGACCAACCATCATTATCGTCTTTTGGGCCTATACCTACGCCATCAAGAACAATTAAAAGAGCTCTATTAATATCGTTATTAGCCATTATTGTTAGTTGTGTTATTTTTTAACATAGATTTTAACAAATTAACTTGTGTTTGACTTACCTTTATTTTTGCTAATTAGATGAGAAAGAAGAAGCCCAAGCTCAAAAAGTAGCCAAATAGGAACAGCTAATAAAATTTGAGAAATGACATCAGGGGGTGTCAGTATCATTCCAAGAATAAATGCAAATACTATAATATAGGGCCTTTTCTTTGATAATGAATAAGTGTTGCTAATACCTAGCAGAACTATTAGAAAAGTTATTATTGGAACTTCAAAAGCTAGCCCAAAAGCAAAAAATATTTTTATAGCAAAATTTAAAAAACTATTTATGTCAGTAGCAATTTCTATTCCTTGGGGAGCAATACTGGTAAAAAAATTAAATATTAATGGGAACACTATATAGTACGCAAAAATAATTCCTAAATAAAATAGAACTGTACTTGATATTAAAATAGGAGCTACAAATTTTTTTTCATTTTTATATAAGCCTGGTGAGATAAAAGCCCAAAAATTATATATAGATATAGGGAAAGTAATAGCAATGGACAATAGCAGGATTAATTTAAACGGCGCTAGAAAAGGAGAAGCTACATCAACCGCAATCATGCTCGCGCCTTCTGGCAGAACACTTAATAAGGGTAATGACAAAAAATTATATATAGTATTTGCAAAAGGAGTTAGAAGTAGAGCACATACAGCAATTGAAGAAATAATAACCAACAATCTATTTCTAAGCTCTAAAAGATGGTGCGTCAATGAGGTTTTATTATTTTTCATCTGAATCTATTGTGTTTTCAAATTCAGAAAGCTCTTCTTTTTGTTTTTCAATTATATTTTTTAAATCACTCATTCTTGATTCGTTTTCAATAGAGGTTTTTACGTTATTTGCAAAATCTTTTATTTTTTTTATTAGAGATCCAAGATGTGAAGCAAAAACAGGAAGTCTTTCTGGGCCTAAAACAATTAGGCTTATTATGAGTACAATAGCAAGTTCCCAAAACCCAAAGTCAAACATTGATTACACCTTAATTTATTTTTTATCTGTTTTATCGTTGTTAACTGATTTTTTAAAATTTTTTATTGCGCCGCCTAAATCACCGCCAATATTCCTAAGTTTCTTTGTGCCAAAAAGCAAAAGAACAATTAGCAAAATCAGTAATAACGACCAAATACTTATTCCAGCCATTTTTATACTCCTATAATTTTTTAAGGGTTCCTATTATTTTTTTCTTTATGCCCTGATATTCCAAAACGTTTTTCTAATTCTATTAATATATCATCAGAGGATAGATTTTTCATTGATAATGCTACTAGACTATGAAACCAAAGATCAGCAGCTTCTGAGACTATTCTTTCTTTTTTTTCATCTTTTAAAGCATTAATGAGTTCATCAGCTTCTTCTTCTATTTTGCCACACGTATAATCTAATCCTTTCTTGTATAGCGAAGAAACATAGGATTCTTCTGAGTTTTTGCTTTTTCTATCTTCTAAGACAAGATTTAGTTTTTTTAAAATATCAGTCATTTATCATTCTCACATTAATTCCTTTATTATGCAGATATTCTTTAACTTCTTGAATCGTATATGTCCCAAAATGAAATATACTTGCAGCAAGAACAGCATCTGCATTACCAATAGATATACCATCATATAAATCTTTAAGAGATCCTACCCCACCGCTAGCTATAATTGGTATATTTACTTTATTATCTATTGCTTTCATTAATTCTAGGTCAAAACCTTCTTTTGTTCCATCTTTATCCATGCTAGTAACTAGAAGCTCCCCCGCGCCTTTTTGTTCCATTTCCACAGCCCATTTTATTGCATCTAAGCCTGTGGGATTTCTCCCTCCATGAGTATAAATTTCCCAACTTATTTCATTTGACCCACTAATTTTTCTCTTTGCGTCAATGGCAACAACAATACATTGGCTGCCAACAGCTTCACTCGCGTCTGAAATAAGTGCTGGGTTATTTATAGCTGCAGTATTAATAGTAATTTTATCTGCCCCAGAATTTAATAAGGCCCTAATATCTTCTACAGAACTTATGCCCCCGCCAACTGTTAGCGGTATAAAAACTTGTGAAGCAACGTTCTCTACCACATTAAGAATAGTTTTTCTATTATCAGAACTAGCAGTAATATCTAAAAAAGTTATTTCATCAGCGCCCTGATCATTGTATTTTTTTGCAACTTCAACAGGGTCTCCAGCATCTATTATATCTACAAATTTTACCCCTTTGACAACACGGCCATTATCAACATCGAGACAAGGAATTATTCTTTTGGTTATAGTCATAATTTATTTTTAGAAAATATTTTTTTTGCTTCTTGAATATTGATTTTTTTTTCATACAAAGCTCTACCAATTATTACACCAGATATGCCAGATTCACTATACGAACTAATTTTATGTATATCTTCAATACAGCTAACCCCACCCGATGCAATAATAGGAATAGTTACATTTTTTGCTAAATTTAAAGTAGCGTCAATATTTAGTCCTTTCATCATTCCGTCTTTTTCAATATCTGTATAAACAATTTCAGTTACTCCATAATCTTCAAACTCTTTAGATAACATTACTGCATTTTTTTTAGAGATAGATTTCCATCCTTCTATTGCTACTTCTCCATTTTTTGCGTCTATACCAACAATAATTTTTCCTGGAAATTTATTACAAAGTAATTTTATGAAATTTGTGTCTTCTACCGCTTTTGTGCCGATTATTATAAACCTAGCTCCAGCAGCTAAATATTTTTCTGCAGTTTTTAAATCTCTAATGCCGCCACCAATTTGTATCGGCGTATCTGGAAATTTATTACAAATATCTGAAACTATACTAATATTTACTGGGCTGCCTAACCTTGCCCCATCAAGATCTACAATATGTAGTCTTTCTGCGCCTTCATTTATCCATTTTTGGGCCATATCAACAGGGTTGTCGTGAAATATTGTTTCTCGAGAAAAATCACCTTGTTTTAGCCTGACGCAATTTCCATTTTGTATATCAATTGCTGGTATTATTTTCATTTTATTACATTTCTATAAAATTTTTTAAAAACTTCAATCCTGTTTTAGAACTTTTTTCAGGATGCCCTTGTATAGCTACAATATTATCATTTGCAATAACAGAGCAAAACTCTTTGCCATATTTTGTTTCGCCAATAATGTTAGATTTTTCATTCGGATTGATATAATAGCTATGAACAAAATAAAAATATGATTCATTATCTATGCCGCTCCAGATGGGGTGGTCATTTTTTTTTATTATTTTATTCCATCCCATATGCGGAATTTTTATTCTATTATTTTTTTTTGTTTCAAATTTTTCAGCTTTTCCTTTAATGATTCCTAGACACTCTGTTCCATTATTCTCATCACTGAAGTCCATTAGTACCTGCATCCCCATACATATGCCTAAAAATGGCTTTTCTTTTGAATTCTTTTTGATAACTTTATCAAGTTTTTTGTTATAAATAGATTGCATGCATTTTTTTGCCGCTCCTTGCCCTGGGAAAATTATCTTATCGGCGTTATTTATTTCATTTGAATTAGATGAAATTATTACCCTTTCATTTGGAGCAACGTATTTAGCAGCTTTTATAACAGAACTTAAATTGCTCATTCCATAATCTATGATAGCAATAGTATTCAATTTTTATCGCCTTTGTTTTAGAGAACGCCTTTTGTTGAAGGCGCCTTATCTCCGTTATTTAAAAAATCAATCTCTTTGGCATATCTAAAAGCTCTGCCAAATGCCTTGAATATAGTTTCAGCTATATGATGACCATTTTCACCTTTTATATTATCAATATGAATGGTCACCATAGCGTGATTACAAAACCCTTGAAAAAATTCATGTATTAAGTCTACATCAAAATCATTAATATATTGTCTTGGGTATGATGCAGAATATTCAACACCTGGACGACCTGAAAAGTCTAATACAACTCTAGAAAGTGCTTCATCTAGCGGGACATAAGCATGTCCATAGCGATTAATTCCTTCTTTTCCGCCAATAGCTTTATTAAAAGCTTGCCCAAAACATATGCCAACATCTTCAACTGTATGGTGCGCATCTACCTCTAGATCTCCTTTAGCTTTAATTTTAAGATCAATTTGTCCATGCCTGCATATTTGTTCTAACATATGTTCAAAAAAAGGCATTCCAGTTCGTATATCGCATAAGCCACTTCCATCAATATTAAGGATTAGCTCTATGTCGGTTTCTTTGGTTTTACGTTTTATCGATGCTGTTCTTTTGCTCATTATTTACGAAAAATTTTATTAAAAGTTGAGTATAATTAAAATTTTATACAATATACACTAAATGATGATTATAAACACAATACAAAAATTATGTCTATTTATGCTAGGTTTCTGCAGGTTGTCAATAAGCCATAATTTGGCCAATATATTGGCTTTTGTTCTTTTTACAAAAAAGAGCAAAAAATATCATGTAGCTTATAAAAACCTAAGCATTTGCTTTCCAGAAAAGCCAATTAAATGGGTTGAAAAGAAGGCCCGAGAAAGTTTAATAGAATACGCAAAGTCTTTACTTGAGGCTCCATATATATATAGAGTCTCTAGAAAAAATATCAACGGCTTAATTAATAAAATATATTCAGAAAATATAATTAACGATGCAATTAAAGAAGGCAAAGGAATTATATTTATGACACCACATCATGGATCTTGGGAGTTGGCAGGATTATTTGCTGCAAGCAAAATAAAAACTTGCACAATGTATAAGCCTTTAAGAAGTAAGATTTTAGATGATTTTGTTTTATCAGGCAGAGGGTCAAAAGGGTCAATATTGGTTAAAACGGATAATGCTGGTGTAAAAGAATTGCTAAATGCTCTTAAAAATAATAACGGCGTTGGAATTTTGCCAGATCATACGCCAAAAATTAATCAAGGCGTTATGTCGAATTTTTATAATGTACCTGTAAATACTACAACCCTAATCCATAAGCTAGGGAAAAGAAATAAAACACCGATTGTTTATATTTTTTCAGAAAGACTTCTTAATGGCAAAGGTTTTGATATTCATATCGGGGCAATTGAAAAAATATTTTATGAGCTTGATGAAGATAAAGCTGCAGATTTGTTGAATAAAACTTTGGAAAATTTAGTTAATAAAAATATATCGCAGTATTTATGGTCATATGAAAGATTTAGAAATAGAAGCGGAGCTGAAGAAAATATTTATAATTAAAGTAAATTACTTTTTCCAGAAATGAGGTGTAAAAATTACCAATAAAGTAAATATTTCAAGCCTTCCAACTATCATGCTAAAAGAAAGAACCCATTTATTAATATCAGAAATAGCAGAATAGTTTAAGAGAACCTCTCCTTGGCCTGGACCAAGATTATTAATAGTTGCAGCAACTGCAGAAAATGAAGTTAAAAAATCTAACCCTGATAACATTAATAAAAGCATCACTATAAGAAATACGAAAACATATATAGCAAAAAATCCCCATATAGTTTCAAGCGTTCTTTCATTAATAGCCGTGTTGCCTACTTTTACTTTGATCTTTGAATTTGGGTGGACTAATCTCACTAATTCCCTATATCCTTGCTTTAATAAAAGAATAACCCTTATAACTTTCATGCCGCCAGCAGTTGATCCAGCACACCCACCTATAAAGCTAAATAGTATTAATAATATAGGTAGAAATCCCACATAGTTAAAATAGTTAGAGTTTGTAAATCCAGTAGTAGTAGAAATAGATACTGCATAAAAAGCGTTTTTTATAAATTCTCTCGTGTTCATTTCTAAAGATTGGTTATATATATAAAAGATGGTTATTACCGATATTAGAAAAGTAAAAAATAAAAAGAAGTATGCCTCGTTGTCATTTTTATATGGAGATATAGATTTATTTTTAAAAGCAAGATAATGTAAGCTAAAATTTAAACATGCCGCTATCATAAAAAATATTGCAACTAATTCAATCCACTGGCTATTATAATAACCAAAACTCTCATTATGGGTTGAGAATCCTCCAATAGCTATTGTTGAGAAACTATGGCAAATCGAATCAAAGACACTCATGCCAGCGAAATAATAGCTTATACCACAAAAAAAAGTCATAGCTAAGTAAACTATCCATAGCCATTTCGCCGTTTCAGTTATTCTTGGGGTGATTTTATTTTTTATTGGTCCAGCTACTTCCGCTTTATATAATTGCATACCGCCAACACCTAACATTGGTAAAACTGCTACTGCTAGAACTATAATTCCTAGGCCGCCAAGCCATTGTAAATATTGCCTATAAAATAATATAGATTCTGGGAGACTGTCTATTTCATTTAATATTGTAGCTCCTGTAGTTGTAAGGCCAGAGACAGATTCAAAAATAGCATTTGTAATTGAGATGTTAAGTGACTCACTCAAGATCATTGGCAAAGAAGCAAAAGCGCTTAATACAAACCAAAATAAAACTACAATTATAAATCCATCTCTTAATTTTAAATCAGTCTTTGTTTGAAATGATGGTAGCCACAGAAGAAGCCCAGAAACAAAAATTAAAATTCCAGCATAGAAGAATGACCATGTTTCATTGTCCTGATATATTAAGCTTACAATAATTGGAGGAATTATAGCTAGACTAAATAGCATTAATAGCGATCCAAGTATTCTAATTACAGATTTAATTTGCATTATTTTTACTCAAATAGATCTTCTATTTGTTTAATATCTTTTTTATTTACAAGACAAACTAAGCGGTCATTTTGTTCTAAAAGTATATTTGAAATATCAAATATAAAATCATTATTTCTGATAATACAGCATATAATTGTATTTTCAGACAAATTTATTTGCTCTATATTTTTCCCTAGAATTGTTGAATTATCTTTGTCTCTAACTTCTAATTCTAATAACTCTAGAAATCCATGCATTAATGAGTGGGCTTTTAAAACACTTCCTTTTCTAATATGTGTTAGGAGAGCTCCCATTGTTAAATCTTCAGGAGAAATTGTTATATCAATCTCTTGTTTCTCAACAAGATCAGAGTAACTTAATTTATTTATTATAGAGATAACTGTTTTTGAGCCAAGTTTCTTAGCCAGCATAGCAGAAAGTATATTTGCTTCATCGTCATTTGTAAGAGCACAAAAAACATCCATATGTTCAATATTTTCTTCTAATAAAAGGTCTTCATTAGAAGAATCGCCATTTATAATAGTTACATCATCAATAATTTCAGATAAATAATCTGCCCTTTTTTCGTCAGCCTCGATGACTTTAACTTGGTAATTATCACTAATATTTTCAGATAGGTGTTTACCAATATTTCCGCCTCCTGCAATCATTATTCTTTTATTATTTTTATTGTCTTTAAAAAGCTTTGTAATATCTTCAATACTTTCTTCTTTGCAGATAAATAATAATTCATCACCATTTTCTAGAGTATCACCCTCTTCTATAGAGAATAATTTATCTTCCCTTATAAAAGCACATATTTTTGAATTAAATTTATCGCATGCCGATTGGTAATATTTTATTGAATTATCAGAATTATCGTCTTCTTTATATATTATGTTTATAAAACAATTTTCTTCATTCGAAAAATTAAACACTTGATGTGTTCCATGGAAAGAAATTAATTTTTTAATATAACTTGATGCTATTAAGTCTGGGCTAATTGTAAAATCAATAGGCGTAGATTCATCTGCAAATAAGTTTTCATAATTTAAGTATTCTAAATCTCTTATTCTCGCAATTTTTTTGCTTACTCCAAAAACTGTGTATGCAACTTGGCATGCAATCATATTAGTTTCGTCACTTTTAGATACAGCAACAATTATGTCTGCTTTATTTGCTCCAGCTGCTTCAAGAATTCTTGGATGTGCTCCGTTTCCATGTATTGTTTGGAGATCTACTTTTTCGGCAATATTTTCTAAAAGATCAGCGCTTTTATCAATAAGAGTTACATCATTACCTTCTTTAACTAAGTTTATTGATAATGAGCTACCGACTTGCCCAGCCCCTACGATTATAATTTTCATAATAGGTACGTATTATAGATCAAATCTATTAAATTAATAAATATTAGTTTATTCAAACTTTTTACCCTTTATATCTGTTGAATTAATAAAGTTTTCAGCATCTAATATTTTTGAGTTATTTTTTTGAAGCTTTTTTATAATTAGACAGCCGTCTTTTGTATAAACTTCTATATGCTTTTTATTAAAAGACTTTATATTTCCAGGTATTCCATTTATATCTAGTTTTTTGTATTCGCTATCATGGATTCTTATTCTTTCGCCAGATAGTTTTGTTTCTGCTACAGGCCAAGAATTAAAAGCCATTATTTTTTTATGTATAGATTCAGCAGTATTATCCCAGTTTATTTTAGCCTCTTCTTTTTTAATTTTTTTTGCATAAGTTGCTAAATTTTCATCTTGAGGGTGCATCATAATATTATTTGCTAAAATAGAATCAAGAGTAATTAATAATGCTTCAATACCAACAGAAATAAATTTATTATGCATAATAGTAGATGAATCGTTCGTTTTAATTTTAATAGGCTCTTGATAAATAATGTCACCTTTATCAAGTTTTTCTGTCATTTGCATTATAGTTATGCCAGAAAGTTTGTCTCCAGACTCAATAGATCTTTGAATTGGAGCAGCTCCTCTCCATCTTGGAAGCAGGGAAGGGTGAATGTTAATGCAGCCAAATTTTGGAACAGAGATAAATTCTTTTGTAAGAATCAATCCATATGCTACAACGATAACAATATCTGGATTAATTTCTGCAAGAGCATCCGTTTCTTTAATTGTAATTTTTTCTGGCTGCCTAATATCTATATAATTATTTTCAGCAGTATTTCTTACAGGACTATGTGTAAATTTTAAACCCCTGCCAGATCTTTTACTTGGCTGCGTAAAGACAGCAGCAACTTCATGTTTTGAATTTATAAGAGCTGATAAATAACTTTCTGCAAATTGTGGTGTTCCAGCGAACACAATTTTTAGTTTATTCATTTTAATTAGTTACTATATTGCTGATTTATAGTTAGGAGTATTTTTTCTTGAAGCAAGAGCACCTTCTTTTTTTAACTTTATAATTTTTTTTTCAATTCTATTTCTTTTTAATGCAGATATGTAGTCAACAAAAAGTTTTCCGTTTAGATGATCAATCTCATGTTGTATACAAGTAGACAGAAGTCCGTCTGCCTCAAACTCTATTAATTCGCCATTGTAATTTAATGTTGACACTTTTATATTTTTTGGCCTTGAAACTGTTTCATAAAAACCTGGCACTGATAAGCATCCTTCTTCCATAGTTTCATCTTCGTCTGATAAAAATAATATTTCTGGATTAATCAAACATATTTTTTCTTTTTTATTTTCCGAGACATCAATAACAATTATTCTTTTGTGGATATTAACTTGTGTCGCAGCAAGTCCTATACCTTTTTCCTCGTACATGGTATAAAACATTTGATCAATAATATTTCTAATATCTTTATCCACATTCTTTACTGGCTGAGCTATTTTTCTTAATCTTTTGTCAGGGAAATGCAATACTTCTAATTTATTCATGACTTCAATTTCACATTTTTTAGTTAATACAATTATACTATTCTCAACATAATTGTGTAAAATTTAAGAAATTTTACTATATTTAGTATTTCTATTTTTGACTAAATCTAAACAATGTATTAATGTTAAAAGATGGTGAGTTTTTAAAAAGATATAATTTATTTTTTATAATATAAATCAAATACTTAAGGATAATCACTATGAAAGAAACCATATTAGATGTCTTGATGTTCATGTTCCAAAGCTACGTAGAAGATAATGAAGAGGTAGAGCTCGATAAAGAGTCTTTGCACAAAAATCTTTCCGAAGCTGGTTTTGCTGATCATAATATTGAAAAAGCTTTTAAATGGCTAGAAGGCCTGCCCGGCGTAGATGAGAGTGCTTTGCTTAATAAACCTACAAAGGATAGTTTTAGATTGTTTAGTGATGTAGAACAAAGAAAAATTGGAGAAGAAGGATTAAGCTTTTTGATGTTTTTAGAGAGATTAGGAATTTTTCATGGAGAAATTCGAGAGCATGTCATTGATAGAATAATGGCATTAGATACTCAAAGCGTTGATTTAAGTCAGATCAGATGGGTTGTACTAATGATTTTATTTAACACGCCTGGGAATGAAAGTAGTTATACATGGCTACAAAACCTAAGCTCAGATAAAGCATTGCCTTATATTCATTAGTTAATAACATTTAATTTGTAAGGTTTGGATTTAATTATGAGTGAGAATATTGTTATTGTTGAATCGCCAGCAAAATCAAAGACTATTGAAAAATATTTAGGGAGCAATTTTAGAGTAATTTCTACTGTTGGTCATTTAAGAAATTTGCCTTCAAAACAAGGCATTGATGTAAATAATAATTATCAAATGAATTATGAGCTTATTGAAAGGGATCATAATAAACCAAAACAAATTATTAGTGATATAAAAAATGCTTTAAAAACAGCTAAAAAACTCTATTTAGCAACTGACCAAGATAGAGAGGGAGAAGTTATTGCCTGGCACCTTATTGATATTTTGGAAAAAGAAAAATCTTTAGGTGACATTGAGGTAGTAAGAATTGTTTTTAATGAGATAACAAAAAAAGCAATTTTGGATTCTATAGAAAACCCAAGAGAGCTTTCCTATGATTTAATAAATGCTCAATTTGCTAGAAGGTCAATCGATTATTTATTTGGTATGGGAATATCCCCATTACTATGGGGAATTGGAATTAGAAAAGGCTCTGCAGGTAGGGTTCAAAGCCCTGCGTTAAAGATGATTATAGAAAGAGAAGGAGCTATTAGAAAATTCATTCCACAAGAATACTGGACATTGAATGCAAGTTTCTTGAAAGATAATAAACCCTTTGAGGGTTTTTTACATAGCAATGATGATAAAAAGCTATCAAAATTTGATATTGATAATGAAAAAGATGCTGAAAGAATTAGAGGCGAAATATTGGATGCCTCAGGTAATGATTTTGAGGTTTTAAAAGTTACAAAAAAAGAAAAAAAGAGGCAGCCAGCTAAACCTTTTATTACATCAACACTTCAGCAGGAGGCATCAAGAAAATTAAGATTTGCAGCAAGACGAACAATGGGAATCGCCCAAGAGTTGTATACAGGAATAGACTTAGGTGAAGGACCAGTTGGATTAATAACTTATATGAGAACAGATTCAATAAATTTAGCCCAAGAAGCAATAGATGAAATGAGGGAAATTATTCCAAAAATTTTTGGAAATGATTCTTTACCAGACAAGGTTAGAGAATATGCAAATACTTCAAAAAATGCTCAAGAAGCCCATGAGGCCATTAGACCTACTGCTTTTTCTAGATCCCCAGAAGAAGTTAAAAAGCATTTAACCAAAGACCAGTTTGATCTTTATTCTTTAATTTGGAAAAGAACCATTGCTTCTCAGATGAACGATGCAATATTGGATTCTGTTTCTGCAGACCTTGGAGTTAATAATAAAATTTTTAGAGCAACAGGTCAGTCAATAAAGTACCCAGGATTTATGCAAGTTTACTTAGAAGGAACAGATGAAGAAGATTTAGAAGCTGAATCAAAAATATTGCCTGATATGCAGCAAGGCGATAAAGTAAAACTTGAAAACTTGGAAGCCATTCAACATTTTACTCAGCCACCTGGAAGATATACAGAAGCAAGTTTAATAAAAAATCTAGAAAAAGAAGGGATTGGTAGACCGTCAACTTATGCTGCTATTATAGAAACCCTTCGATTTAAAGAATATGTAGAAATTGAAAATAGAACATTAACACCAACAGGAAAAGGAGCATCTGCATGTGCTTTTTTAGATAAGAATTTTAACGATTTTATTAAGTATAGTTATACTGCCGAACTTGAGGAGACTTTGGATAAAATAGCTAGAGGAGAAGTCGAATGGGTGCCTACAACTGATTCATTTTATAAATACTTAACAAAGATGGTTAGTGAAACGGAAAAATTATCACCAGAGGAAAGAAAACAGGAGAGAGTTTTAGGCAAAGATCCAAAGAGTGGCAGAACTGTAAGTGTAAGACATGGGCCATTTGGGCCACATGCAATGATCGGTACTAAAGATGATCCAGAAGAAGCTGGAAAACCTAAGTCCGCGTCACTTAAAAAAGGACAAGATATTTCTTCAATAACACTAGAAGAAGCTCTAGATTTATTTGTACTACCTAGATTGCTAGGAGAGACTCCAGATGGAGAGCATATAACAGCATGTTTAGGTAGATTTGGCCCATATTTAAACTATGGGGAAAAGAAAAATTTATCATTAAAAGGTTTGGAAGAAAAAGGAAAAGAGCCTTATGACCCATATACAATAACCTTTGAAGAGGCACTACCTTTAGTAGAGCAAAAAAAGATAATAGAAGCTAA
>MDTC01073265.1_pt1 | contig 15991 bp, 21 predicted proteins | sample 811181 | NCBI WGS metagenome assembly MDTC01 (sample SAMN05326644, study PRJNA326480) | marine metagenome | isolation source: seawater | place: Pacific Ocean: North | collected 2011
AAATGGAATTGTACTTTTTGCCCTTATAAAGAAAAAAAGGAATTATGTTCATTTGGACACATTTCATAATACTAATATATTTATATAATATTAACAAAAACAAATAAAATGGCTGAAAAAAAAGAAATGACACTTACAAGTGTAAAAGTAAAAAGTGATTTATTTGAAAATTTTAAAATTGAATGCGTAAAGCGTAAGTTCTCTTTTCAAAAACTTGCTGACCGCGCAGTTTATTTGTATCTTACGGATGACGATTTTAGAAAACAAATAAATAATCACACAAACTTAGATTTAGAAAAATAAAATATATGAATAAAGATTTTAAGTATCTTCCTAAAGATAAAAGGAAGAAAATACTCCTAATATGTGATGATATAAGAGTACACTCAGGAGTAGCTACAGTTGCAAAAGAAATAGTTTTACATACTGCCCAACATTTTAATTGGGTTCAAATGGCTGGTGCCATCAAACACCCTGAAGCAGGAAAAAGGTTTGATTTAAGTAAAAATACAAATGAACATATTGGAATAGAAGATTCTAGTGTGTTTTTGTATCCTGTAGATGGTTATGGTAATCCTGATTTGTTAAGAAGAATTATAGAATTGGAAAAACCAGATGCCCTTTTCTTAATTACAGATCCTAGATATTTTGAATGGTTATTTAATATGGAATATGAAATTAGAAAACAAATTCCAATTGTTTATCTTAATATTTGGGATGATTATCCTGCACCTTTATATAATAGTGCTTTTTATGAATCATGTGATGCTTTATTAGGAATATCAAAACAAACAGTAAATATAAATAAAATTGTTTTAGGAGATAAAGCCAAAAATAAAGTAATTAAATATGTTCCTCATGGGTTAAATTCATCACTGTATTTCCCTATAGATAGAAATTCTGAAAATTTAAATGAATTTAGAAAAAATATTTTTGGGGATGATGAAGTAGATTTTACTTTATTTTTTAATTCTAGAAACATTAGAAGAAAACAAATCCCAGATACTATGTGGGCTTATAGAATATTCTTAGATTCACTTCCACAAGAAAAAGCAGATAAATGTAGATTTATTCTTCATACTGAAATATCTCATGACGCGGGTACAAATTTAGAAGCAATACGAGAATTGTTATTTGATGAAAAATATCCAAAAGCAGTTTTATTTTCAACTAGTAAAGTCACAGTAGATAAATTAAATCAATTTTATAATTTAGCTGATGCTCAAATACTATTAACTTCAAATGAAGGTTGGGGATTAACTTTAACAGAAGCAATGCTATCTGGAACACCTATTATAGCTAATGTAACAGGTGGAATGCAAGATCAAATGAGATTTGAAGATAAAGATGGAAATTGGTTTACCCCAACCCCAGAAACCCCTTCAAACAATTCAGGAAAATATAAAAAACATGGGGAGTGGGTTTTTCCTGTTTATCCTGCTTGTAGATCAATTCAAGGATCTCCTCAAACTCCCTACATTTGGGATGATAGATGCAAACCAGAAGATGCTGCAAAACAAATTAGAACTATATATGACTTATCCTCTAAAGAAAGAGATGAAAGAGGTAAAAAGGGTAGAGAATGGGCTTTAAGTAGTGAAGCTGGGTTTACATCAAAACGTCAAGGTGAAAGGGTTATAGAAGCATTAGATGAATTATTTGATACTTGGAAACCTAGAGAAAAATATGAAATAATAAACACAAGTAAAAACTTTAAAAAAACACAAACTCACTCTTTAATATATTAAAATATGAATAAATCAACACTAACTATTAGTTGCCCAATTGATACCTATTCAGGGTATGGAGCTAGAGCAAGAGATATAGCCAAAGCTCTTATAGAATTAGATAAATATGACATTAAAATATTACCTCAAAGGTGGGGGAATTGTACTTGGGGTTTTATTGATAATCATAAAGAGTGGGGTTTCCTTAATGACTATTTATGGCATCCAGAACCTAACAAGCAATACCCTCAACCTGATGTTTGGATCCAATTAACGATTCCAAATGAATTTCAGGGTCAAGGAAAATATAATATTGGAATAACCGCAGGAATAGAAACTACTTTATGTCCTGCTGATTGGATAGAAGGGTGTAATAGAATGGATTTAGTACTGGGTTCTTCAAACCACACTATAGAAATCTTTAAACAGTGTAAATTTCAAAAACATGATAAAAATACTAATCAATTAGTATCTACTATAGAATTAGCATCAAAAACAGAAGTTTTATTTGAGGGGGTTGATTTAAACACTTACAAACCAGTAAAATCTACTTTAGATTTATCTGATATAAGAGAAGAATTTTGTTATTTATTTGTAGGAACTTGGATTCAAGGGGATTTTGGTCATGACCGAAAAAATATTGGGTTATTAGTTAAATCATTTTGTGAAACTTTTAAAAATAAACAAAAACAACCAGCTTTAATTTTAAAAACTTCTCATGGATCTCCTTCTTATACAGATAGAGATAAAATTGTTAGAAAAATTCAAGAAATAAGAAGTACAGTAAAGGGTAAATGTCCTAATGTTCATGTATTGTATGGGGAATTTTCAGACCAAGAAATAAATGAACTATATAACCACAATAAGGTTAAAGCTATGATTAGTTTAACTAAAGGTGAAGGATATGGAAGGCCTTTATTAGAATTCACCCAGACTAAAAAACCTATAATAACTACAGGTTGGTCAGGTCATATTGATTTTCTTAAACCACATATGAGCACACTCCTCCCAGGCACTTTAGGTGATATGCACCCAAGTGCTAGAAATAATTGGTTTGTAGAAGGAGCTAAATGGTTTGATGTTGATACAATGGCTTTAGGTAAAGCTTTAAAAGATACATATAAAAACTATAAAAATTATATCCATAAGGCAAAACAACAAGGAAATTATTGTAAAGAAAACTTTAGTTTTGATAAAATGAAAGAAAAACTAGACTCAATCTTTGAAGAAAATATTCCAAAATTTCCTAAACATGTTCCACTACAATTACCAAAAATAAAAAATAAAAGTGATGGAGATAAAATTGAACTTCCAAAACTAAAATTACCAAAACTTAAAAAAGTAGAAATATGAACGGAGATAGTCTAATAATATGTCCTCGATGTGGGAGTGATGCTTGCTACACATCAGAGGTAAATAATGAAATAAGTAATTATTTGTGTTATGGTTGTGGTTTTCAATCCACTACCTTGATGAAAAAAGGAGAGGAATTTTTAGAAGAAACTCTAGTTACTTTACCTGAATTGTACAAAGATCTTTTATTTGAAGATAAAAAGGACCAATGTTGGTTACCTTCTACTATTAATATTCCTGATAAAGGAATGGTTTTTATTAATGGTTCGACTCCTAAGAATTGGAAATGGGCTGCAGTAAAGGCAATAAAAGTTAATGAAGAAGAAAAAGAAAAATACCCAATCCCAGGTAAAAAAGATGAATACTACGAGCATAGAATGGATATGACTACAATGAAAATGTTTGAAGAAACAGATTATATGGAAGCTTTAGATTATATTGAAGTATTAGGAAATACTTAAAAAATAGTTTGTCTTTTATAAATATTTTTCTTATATTCATATCATATGAAAATAAGTTACGCAATCACGGTCTGTAATGAAATTGAAGAAATTCAACGTTTATTAAAGTTTTTAATTAAAAATAAACGCTCTCAAGATGAAATCGTAGTACAACAGGATAATACTGAATTACATGGGGGTGTTTATACTTATTTAACATCCCTAAAATTAAAGGATAATATTAAGTTTATCCAACATCCTCTCAAGGGTGATTTTTCTCAATTTAAAAATAACATAACTGAAGCCTGCAGTGGGGATTATATTTTCCAAATTGATGCTGATGAAATGATTAGTGAGTATTTAATTGAAAATTTAGAGGAAATGTTAGAAATGAATCCCTCAATAGATATCTATGGGTTACCTAGAATTAATACTCTAGAGGGATTAACTCAAGATCATATTAATAAGTGGCAGGGGCAAATTAATGAAAAGGGTTGGATTAATTTCCCTGATTACCAGTGGAGAATCTATAAAAATAATGGTAAAATCAAGTGGATACACAAGGTACATGAGGTGTTAAACGATTTTGAAACTTTATCTGAATTCCCCACAGAAGAAGAATATTGTTTATATCACCCTAAAACAATAAAAAAACAAGAAAAACAAAATTCCTTTTACGATACTTTATGAAAATAAGTTTTATAGCAGAAAATGACTGGGCTAACGTTTTAACTGAATATTCTTATTGTTTAAATAAACATAGTAAAGATATAGAAGCTAAATCTATATGTCTCAATAAACATTCCTTTAATTATACTATTCAACATGACTATGATATATCTGTTTGCTCAGAAAAAGAAAAACAAGAGGCTCAACAATTTTTACAAGATAGTGATGTTATAATTTTTGGGGAAGAAGGAGCTATACAACCTACTAATTATAAAATATTAGAAATATATAAACAAATATTAGGGATAGATTTACTTAACTCTAATAAAAAACTTTTAATTTGGCATCCCGGTTCTCATTATAGACAAAATTCTAGTTTTTATAATAATCACCCTTTGCGTGATAAAATATATAAACATTTATATGCTATAGATTTATATAGATTATCTAATAAGGAAAAAAATGATTCCCCTTTATTACCCTATCAATATTCTAATTTTGATACTAAAGTTCTTTTAGCAAGTTTTATAAATAAACTGGACCAAAATCACCAAACAATCCTTCACATTCCTTCTAACCCGATCCAAAAAAGAACAGAAGAAATAACTAATTCTGTAAATAATTTAAATTTACAATCAAAATATAATTATAAAGTTTTAACCAACATACCTCATACAGAAGTCATAAAGGAAAAAAGAAATTCATTGTTTTATATAGACCAATTTTCTCCACATTGGGGAGGATATGGGATTGCTTCTTTAGAAGCTTTATTCAATTCTAATATAGTATTTTGCACTGTAAACAATTGTTTTGATTCTATTGTAAAAATAACGGGTAAGGATGAAATTCCTATTGTAGATTTATCAACTGATCCTAATAATATGAGTGGTATAATTTCCCAAATAATTTCACTTACTAATGAGGATTTAATAGAATTATATTCAGGTATATTAGGGTGGTTAGATGACTATTATCAACCTAAAAAAATTATTTCTCACATCAAAAATATTATAAATGAGTAATTTTACATTTAAACATTATAAAGATACTTTACAATTAGCTTTAAATAAAAAATATAAATTTTTAAAATGTGAACAATATAATCTGATTAAAAAACATGAAAAAGTTATTATCTTAAGACATGATATTGATTTTTCCTTAGAAAATGCTTTAAAATTTGCTAATATTGAAAATAAACTTGGAATACCATCAACATATTTTATTAGATTACATTCTAAATATTATAATCCTCTAGAATATAATTCTTATAATATTATCAAATCTATTCAGGATTTAGGTCATGAAATAGGATTCCACCAAGAACCAGATTTTTCCTCATTATTCCCAAACCCCAATGAATATTTAAAACAAGAAATTAAATCTTTTAATCTTCTTTTCCAAACTCAGATTAAAGGAGTTTCTACTCATGAACCTGCTAGAAGAGGAATCCAAATCACCCCTCAAAACATTTCAGAATTTAATTTGGAGTATGAAAGTTATTTTCCTATATTTACTCAACAAATGAAATATATATCTGATTCAGGAGCAAGATGGAGAGAAGGATGCATGTCAGAATGGATTAATCAAGAAAAATCTAAATTATATATAAACACCCACCCATTTTGGTGGTTTGAAAATTCTCCTTTAGAAAACTATTAAATAAATGGAAAAAATAATATTTTTAAATTGTGTTGAATCTGGTCATGAATTATTAATTCATTTATTAGAAAATAATATCGAAATTAATTATATAGTTTCTTTAACAGATGACCAAGCAAAAGAATTTAAAGTATCAGGATATAAAGACTTTTCAGATATTTCTAAAAAATATAATATACCTATTTACTACCCTGAAAAATACAATTTAAGTGGTGAAAAAGATGTAGATTTTTTTACAACTAACAATTTTGATCTAATGATGGTATTTGGGTGGCAAAGATTAGTTCCTGATAATATTATTAAATCTTTAAATATAGGAGCATTAGGGGCACATGGTAGTTCTGAATTTTTACCCAAAGGTAGGGGAAGATCCCCTATAAATTGGTCATTAATAGAAAATAAAGAAAAATTTATTCTACACGTTTTTTATTTAGATCCTGGAGCAGATTCAGGAGATATAATTGATTTTATGGAATTTGACTTAAATAAGTGGGATACTTGTAAAACTGCTTATTATAAACTTCAAATATGTTTAAGAAAAATGTTACTTAAAAATTTACCTTTAATATTTGAAAATAAGGTAAAAGTAATAAAACAAGACCATTCTAAATCAACTTATTACCCAAAACGTACCCCTAAAGATGGGATTATAAATTGGCAAAAACCTACAAATGAAATATATAATCTAATCAGGGCAGTCACTAAACCATATCCAGGAGCTTTTACCCCTAATAAAGAGGTTATGATTTGGAAATCTCAACCTTTTGATAGTAAGATATCTTACCCCAATAGTAAAAAAGGAGAAATTATTGAAATTTTTAATGATAAAAGCTTTGTAGTTAAAACTATAGACAGTTCTTTGTATGTAACTGAGTATGAAAGCTCTACCCCATTAAAAATAGGAGATGTTTTATAAATTATTTTACCCAACATATTATTAAATTTTATAAAAACTTATTAAAGTGAACATAGGAGTATTTGCATATAATTTCCCACACTGGAAAACACAAGAAGGAATAAATAATTTAATTCTAAATGGATTTACTCCCAAATTAATACTAGCAGCAAACCCTGTAAAATTAAATTTTTACCAATCTAAAATAAGGATTTCCCCAAAGGATTTATATTTAACTCACCCTAAAATTATAGCCAAAACACACGGAATTGATTATAAAGTAGTTATTCATAATTCTGAAGAAACAAATAAAATTGTTAAAGAATATAATCTAGATTTAGGCATAATATTAGGATCCAGGATATTAAAACCTATAGCGTTTGAAAATTTTAAAATTGGGGTTTTAAATATGCATCCTGGGATTTTACCTATTAATAGAGGATTAGATAATATTAAGTGGGCTGTTATAAATAATCATCCTCAAGGGGTAACAACACATTTAATAGATAAAAATATTGATAAAGGAAAATTAATAGATAAACAAAATATTAAGATTTATCAAGATGATACGTTAATGGATTTTCATATAAGAGTTCAAAATCTAGAACAAAAAATGATGATAGAGGCACTCCATTCTATTCCAAAAATAAAAAAATATTCACCCCTAAGTGATGGTAATTATTACAAATCAGTTCCCATAGAAATTGAATATAAATTTGATTATTATTTAAATAGATATAAAGATAAATATAACGATGAAATATAAAGTAGGCATAATAGGATGTGGTGGAATCTTCCCTAGACACATAGAAGCAATTGAATCTAACTCTAATTTTAAATTAGTATCAATATGTGATATTCAACAACCATTAGTAAAAAGTTTAGGAAAAAGATATAAAGTACCTTTTTACACTGATTATAAAGATATGGTAAGTAATGAAGATTTAAATTTTGTAGTAATAGCAACCCCAAATTCATTACATAAAGAACAAGCTATATTTTCCTTAAAAAAAGAATGTGATGTTTTAATAGAAAAACCTGTAACATTTAATATAGAAGATTTAAATGAGATATTAAAAATCTCCAAAAAAGAAAAACAAAAAGCTTATTGTGTTTTACAAGTAAGATTAAACCCAACAGTATCTTTAGCTAAAGAAATTCTAAACCGGAATTTATTGGGTACTATTAGAGGATTTTCTTTTACCCAAAGATGGCAAAGACCCTTAGAATATTTTTCAGGGTGGAGAGGAGAACCTGATGTGGGGGGAGGAATATTATATGAAACAGGGATACATTATTTAGATATATTACAATACTTAATAGGTAATCCTTCAGAAGTTTTATCTACTAAAACATATACAACTAAACACAAAGAGGGTGTAATTGAAGACACAGTTTATTCTTTAGTTGATTATGGTGATTTTGGGGGAACTATTGAATCTACCATAGCATCGGAACCTCATAATATTGAGAGTTCAATAACACTAATGGGATCAAATGGTTATGTTAAAATTGGGGGAAAAGCTTTAAATTTCATAGAATCTGCTAATTTTTTAAGTCATGAATCAACAAGACAATATGAAAATTTATTAAAACAATACTCATATTCTAAAGATCCAAACTCATATGGTTCATATCAAGGATCATGTCCTAACCACCCTGAAGTATATCGAAATTTAGATAAATTTAATTTGGAAGAGACAAAAAATGTCATTACATTTATAGAGAATATTTATAAAAAAGCTAATATAAAATATGGAATATAATAAAGTAAAATATTGGAATGAAAGAACTGATCCTAATAATGATAGTTGTAGATCTTATACCCCAAACCACATTTCAGCAGTAAAACCCTTTATAGAAAAAAATCAAAATATATTAGAGTATGGCCCAGGAATTGGGCGTATGGTAGAATTGTATGAAAATCAATCACATATTAATTTTTATGATATATCTGATAATTATTCTTCTAGACTTAAAACTGTATGTGAGAATAAAAATTTAAAAATCCAAAATCAAATTATAGATAAATCTGGAAATATACGTACTCCTTTTAAAGATAATGAATTTGATATAGTATGTGCTTTTGAAGTTTTATTACATTGCCCTAAAGATGAAATAGAAGATGTTATAAAAGAATTATCAAGAATAGGTAAAAAAGTTATAGTAATTACTTGGTATCTTGGTGGAGAAGAAAAAATACTAAGAGGTGGGTATACAGGAAATTTTAAGGATATCATTAAAAAAAATAATTTAAATTTATATTGGTGGGATGAAGACTCATTTTCATCAATCCCCCAAGTGTTTTTTATATATGGAAAGTAAAATAGATAATCACATTATTTTATTAAGAATTAATCAATATTGGGATTCTTTAGGAGACAATCATCCTTCCCAACTTAGTAGAGAACAGGTATATAAAGGAAATCCTAATTGGTTAGATATAAGACTAGAATGGTTTGAAAAATATGTCTTAGAAAATTTAAAAACCCAAGATGATATGGGGTTTTGGTGTTTTATGTTAATTGATCCTCAAACTCCTCCTAAATACAAAGATAAATTATATTCTTATGAAAAATTTCCTTTTATAAAAATATTAGAAACTAATGGGGATAAAGGTTTAGGTATGGATGAATTAATTCTAGACACATATAAATCAGTTAGAAATAATACTAATAATGAAGTTATATGTAGTAGGTTAGATACTGATGATATGGTAGGACCCTATTGGAATACTGCTGTAAAACAATTATTAGAAAATCAAAATAGAATATCTTTAGAAACGGTTCTTTTATATAATTTTATAAATAAAGAAACTAGAATAATAAAATATTCTAAGGGATCATTTGTATCTACTAAATCATCATTAGATAAATTTGATAACCCCAGGTCATTTTCCCATGGAAGTTCTAATGCCCTATCAGTTGATACTGAATATCCTTTAGTTTGTATGGGGATTCATGATAATAATATAACTAATCAAAATTGGTGGTCCGCTGGTAGACCTTTTCCTTTAGAGGAAAATGTTTTTAACCAAATGTTTAAAATAAAAAAAATATGAATTTAAAATCATCAATCCAACATCAAGGAGAAAAAGTAACTCAAATCATCCATTTTAAAGGGGGTGAAAAAAGAACATTTCATGGTATTTTATCTAAAAGTGTAAAACAAGGACAATTTACTAAATTCCAAACAGTTAGTGGGGAAATGATTTTAATAAATGATAAAAATGTTTTATGTATTGAAGTTTTTAAAGAAAAGTAATGGAAAGAATAAATGTATTTGTTCCTAAATTTAGGAAAAGGGAAATTTTAAAAGGTATTGAGGAATGTCTTGATAAAGGATGGACAGGAATGGGGTTTAAAACTGTTGAAATAGAAGAACAATGGAAAAAATATACTAATTTACCTAATGCTCATTTTCTTAGTTCTAATACTGTTGGTTTACATTTAGCTGTTAAAATCCTAAAACACGCCAATAAATGGAAAGATAAAGATGAAATTATAACAACCCCATTAACTTTTGTTTCAACCAACCATGCTATTAAATATGAAAACTTAACCCCGGTATTTGCTGATGTTGATGAACAACTATGTTTAGATCCTGTAGATGTAGAATCAAAAATTACAAGAAAAACAAAAGCTATTATGTTTGTTGGAATGGGAGGAAATATAGGGCAATATCATAAAATAAAAAATATTTGTAATAAATATAATTTAAAGCTAATATTAGATGCTGCTCATATGGCAGGAACAAAAATTCAAAAATCATTTCAAGGGTTTGGTACAAGTTATCAACAAATAGGGTGGGACGCTGATGTCTCTATATTTAGTTTTCAAGCCGTTAAAAATTTACCTACTGCAGATTCAGGAATGATTTGTTTTAAAAATGACGATTATGATCAATTAGCTAGAAAAATGAGTTGGTTGGGGATAGATAAAGATACATTTAGTAGAACTAATCAAAAAGGAACTTATAAATGGGATTATGATGTGCCAACTTTGGGATATAAATATCATGGTAATTCTATTATGGCATCAATGGCTATAACTGGATTAAAATATTTAGATAGTGATAATGAAAGAAGAAGGGAAATTGCTGAAATTTATAATAAAGAGTTAAAAAATATTAAAGGAGTTACTATAATCAAACACAATTCTGAATGTATATCTTCAAGACATTTATTCCAGATAAGAGTTAAAAATAGAGATAAAGTTATGGAATTATTAAATGGTCTTTGTATATCCCCTGGGGTACATTATAAAGATAATACTGAGTATGATTTATATAAAGAATCATATGGTATGTGTCCTTATTCTCACAAAGTAAGTAAAGAATTAATAACACTTCCTATTCATCTTAATCTTACAAATGGTGATTGTATAAAAGTAACTAATACTTTAAAAGAAGTTTTAAAAACATGGGAATAAATTCTTCAGTTATATTTACTAATTCTTTAAAGTTTATAAAAATAATAAATAAAAGTTTTAAAGTAAATTTAGTTTTAATAGATAGTTCAAAAGAGGAATTAGATATATTAAATTACTGTAAATGGAATTCTATAGATGTAATTTTTTTTAATGGGAAAATGGATTTATCTATACTAAAATCTTTTAAAAAAAGTTATACTTTTACTTACGGTTTTAATCATATTTTTACTAATAAAATCATTAGCATATTTGATAAAGGAATTTGGAATGTTCATCCTGGTACTTTACCAGATTATAGAGGAAGACACCCAGTACAATGGGCTATAATTAATGGAGATAAAAATATTGGGATTACAATTCATAGTATTACAACAGAAATAGATAAAGGAAACTTATTAGCTTTAGATCACATTAAAGTTGAAGTTGAAGATACTGAATCTACAATTTATTCTAAAATTTTTGAAGTACTAGAAGAAAAGTTAATTGATTTATCAATTACTACTTATTTAAAGAATGAGTATGAGGAATTGGGGGAGGGTACTTATTATCCCTCACTTAAAGGGGGGCCAAAAATTCTTCCTTATACAGAATATACCTCATTAGAGTTTTTTAATTTATTAAGGTCACAACAAGAGTATAATGGAATAAAAATTGGGGGTAAAGTATATAAAAAGGCTTATTTTTATGAAAAAGAATGTTTTGGGGATTATCCTAAGGAACAAATATTTACATTTAAAGATAATAAACAATTAATATTATGCCCATGAAAGTAGGAGTTTGGCAATCTAATTATATTCCCTGGAAAGGATACTTTGATTACATAAATAGGGTAGATGTTTTTTGTTTTTATGATGAAGTACAATACACAAAAAATGATTGGAGAAACAGAAACCAAATATATGGAAATGATCATCTCTTTTGGTTAACTATCCCAGTTGAAAATAAATACACTAAACAAAAAATATCAGAAGTACCTATTCAAAACACTAAAATTTTATATAACCATTTCAAATCAATTCAACAATCTTATAGTAAATCCCCGTATAAAAATCAGGTATTAGAATTGATTTATGACTCATATCACCCGAATTTACCGGTTATGTTATCTGAGTTAAATCATTCTTTACTTAAATTAATTTCTAATTATATAGGAATTCAAACAAAATTTGTAAATTCAAAGAATTATGAATTAAAAGACACCCGAATGGATAGGTTAACTCATCTTTTAACCCAATTAGAAGCATCATCTTATCTCTCAGGACTAAATGCTAAAAATTATATTGTAGGAAATGAAATTGAGTTTTCTAAAAGAAATATTAATTTAGAGTGGATTGAATATGGATCTTACGTACCTTATAAAAGAAATGGAGATAAATTTAATGATTATGTTAGTATAATTGATTTATTGATGAATATACCTCAAGATGAATTATTAAAATATATAACCCCACAAAAATGAAAAAACTTTTAGTAATAATACCCTTTTACAATGTTGAAGCTCACTTAGAAGAAGCTATTGAAGGAGTCTTACAACAAACTTATCAAAATTTTCACTTAATTTTAATTGATGATGCTTCCACAGATAATTCTAGAAAAATAGCTGAAAAATATAAAGAACATAAAAAAGTAAATATCCTTTACAATACAGAAAATAAGGGTTGTTATTACAGTGTTAATAAAGCTTTACTTTATTCATCGAACCATGAATGGGATTATTGGCATTATCATGGAGGTGATGATGTTTCAGACTTAACTAGGTTTGAAAAAGTTATGGGGTTTTTAGAAGAAAACCCTAAAATAATGGGATGTAAAACCACCTTTGTTAGGGTTCATTATGATTCAAAAGAAGTAGATATTTTAGATGGTCAACCTCATATAGGAACAAGTGAAGGAATAGCTTTTTATTCAAGAATAGCATTTGAAAATTTAGGATATTACGATAATACTAGATTTGGGGGAGATACTGATTATTTTTGGAGGTTAGGTTCATGGATTCATAAAAATGAATTAGACTATCAATTAGGAGAACACAAAGAGTGTTTGTATATTGCATACCTAAGAAAAACAAATTTAGTAATTCAATATGATTGGACTCATGATAGACCTAATTATTGGAAAAAATCTCAAGAAGAAATAGAAATTATGGAAAAAAGAAATGATTTTTATAGAGACATGTTTTAAAAATAAATTAAATGGATAAAATAACATTTTGCATACCCAGTAAAAATAATTTAAGATATTTAAAGTCTTCAATTACAAGTATTCAACAAAACTCAACATTAGATAATGAAATTATAGTTTGGATAGATTTGGATGAAGATGGAACTGAAGAATGGTTAAAAGAAAATAATATTAAATATTTAGTTAATCCTGAAGTTGAACCTCAGGGAATAGCAGCTGGATATAATAGATGTATAGAAGCAGCCTTGAATCAAATAGTTTGCATGTTTCATGCAGATATGTTTATGGGAAAAGGGTTTGATATAAATTTAATTAAACACTTAAAACCAAATACAGTTGTAGCAGGCACTAGAATTGAGCCCCCATTACATCCTGAGGGAAAAGAAAAAATTGTAAAAGATTTTGGAATTTACCCAGAGGATTTTAAAGAAAAAGAATTCAATGAATTTGTTTCTCAAACCCAAATAGATCAAAAAGACCAAGTTACTTATGGTATATTTGCTCCTTGGGCTTGCTATAAAAATGAAATAATGGAAATAGGGATGCATGATGAAAATTTTCATTCATACCATGAAGACTCAGATATATTTAATAGGTTTCATTTAAAGGGAATGGATATTATTCAAAGTAGAGATGCTTTAGTGTACCATTTAACTTGTAGAGGAGGAAAATGGATTGATGGAGTTGAACAACTAACCCAAGATCAGAAATTTTATAGTATGACTCATAGAGCAAAAAACCACTATTTACGTAAGTGGGGTTCTTGGATTAAAAATAATGAATATCATCATCCTATTATACCACCTAAATATAACATAGGAATTAGAGTTGAAAATTGCACCCCTCACTTACTAGAGGTACTTGAACCTTGGTGTGACAGAATATATGTTGATTTAGAAGAATTTGTTTTATACCAAGAAAAAGAACAACCTAATACTTCATTTGATTTAAATAAAAGATTACATGGGATTGAACATACTGGTGAAGAAGATAGATACGATTACGATGATATTATTGTTGAAATTAATGGGACTTCATTTAATCAACAGGATATGCAATTAATACCCCAATTACCAGAAATACTACAAGATAGTGGTGAAATAGGTTCATTTGAATTAGGTAATTTAAAAATCACTATTAATAGTTTAGAAGAACACCAAAATAAATTAATAATAAATAAAAGTTATGAAAAATTTTAAATATTACTTTCGACATGATGTTAATAAAGAATCCATAGGAAAAGTTAAAGCTGAATCTATAAATGAGGCTATAATTAAAGCAGCTAAAAAGAAACAGTTAAGTTATGATAAATTTTTAATGTTATTTGAAGTAGAAAAAATAGATGGAAGAAAGAATTAGAAAGATATTACTCGAATTAGGGGGGGAAAATATCCAAGTTAAAGAAAGTAAAAAATCCTCTGAAAAGAAAAGAAAGAAAAAATTTATAGAATTAGTAAATTCTCTTAAAAAAATAAATAATAGAGCAGTTGAATTAAATTATGAATTTGGTGTAAATTTATTATTTTATGAGGATGAATATTTCCAAGTAATAGAAAACTTAATAAATGATTTATATGGTGAATCCGTTAGTAAGGTAATTTTTTGGTGGGTTTATGATGTAGATGATCCTAAAAAAGGAGATTTTAAAATAATGGATGATAAAAATGGAGAAGAATACCAAGTAAAAACCCCATCTCAACTATATAACGTAACAAAAAAATTAAAGTTATTTAAAAATTTATAATATGTATCAAACAAAAAAATATGGAACTAGAAATGATTGAATGTCCTAAATGTGGAAGTGATTTTCCAAAACTTAGAAGAGATAAGTATGGTTATAACTTTTGTATAAATTGTTCAACAGAATCTCCAAAAAGAGGAGTTCCTGTGATGAAAGGAAAAGGAGACCATACTTGGGTTGAGTTAGATATCATGACTCAAGAACAGTATGAAAATTATGAAAAATTAAACAAAAAATCTTCCAAATTAGATCAAACCAAAGAATAAATGCCAGCAGCAAAGCCAATAAGTAAAGAAATGTGTTTGGCTGCTATGAATAAAACTAAATCAGTAAAAGCAGCAGCTAGGTATTTAAATTGTTCTTATCATCATTTAAAGCGTTATATGAAACTTTATACTGATGAAGAAACAGGAAAAACTCTATTTGAATTACATAAAAACCAATGTGGTAAAGGTATTCCTAAATTTTTAAAAGGAAGTGGAAAAGAACCTGCTTTAATAGATATAATAGAAGGAAGAATTGATGCTTCTTCTTTCTCCCCAGAAAAAATAAAATACAGATTAATAACAGAAGGCCACCTAGAAGAATGTTGTGGTAATTGTGGTTTTAAAGAACGTAGAGTAACTGACCATAAAGTACCATTAATATTGCATTTTAAAGATAAAAATAAATTAAATTATAAAAAAGAGAATATTAACTTTTTATGTTATAATTGTTATTTTTTATTTGTAGATAACGTTTTTACTGAAAAAGATATAGAAAATTTAGAAGATCATAAACCAGTAACTAAAACTACTGATGCTATAAATTTCCAACTAGATGACTACCATTTACAAAGATTAAAAGAGCTAGGTCTAGATGGTAACAACACAACAGACGATAATGATCCTTATGGT
>MDTC01041785.1_pt1 | contig 15990 bp, 11 predicted proteins | sample 811181 | NCBI WGS metagenome assembly MDTC01 (sample SAMN05326644, study PRJNA326480) | marine metagenome | isolation source: seawater | place: Pacific Ocean: North | collected 2011
GTGAGACATTGCTTCACGAGATCGACGGGAAAAGTCGCGGGATGCGGGCGGTCCTTGTCGCGCGATATGATGGTGTCGTAGGGCATAAACCAGGTGTTTCCACGGCAGCGTTTGTCATTTCCGCCGGTGTGGGCCCAGCGCTTGATGTTGCTTTTGTCGGCATAAGTAACCCCGGCCTCGCGGCGTTGAAGGGGAACGTCGCCGGATTTGGTGAGGTGAAAAATGTATTCGTGGCAGTCGTTGACGAAGCGCTTCGAATTGATGGGCTTGAAGTGGCCGGCGGAAATTTCTTCGCCTTTGCGCGTGTTGATCGTGATCGATTTAATCCAGTGAAAGGTGTTTTGGAGAATGAACGCGGGCGATTCTTCGGTGAGAGCGAGGAGGAGTTGATGGGGAAGAAGGGGATTCTTGGGCGCGGCCCCGAGATTGAGAAAGAAGGAGCCGCCGGGCTTGAGCAGGCGATGGACTTCCTTAGCCCATTCATGGCACCAGCGGATGAACTCTGAACGCTTCGAGGTGTCCTTGTAGGTGCCGTAGTTGATGCCGATGTTATAAGGCGGGGAGGTGACGACGAGATCAACGGACTTGTCCGGCATGGCGCGCATTCCGGGGAGGCAGTCTTCGTGGCGGAGGTCGATCACGGGCGGATCATTGTGGGGCTTTGGAAATCAGGGGAGGAAAAAAAGTTAAACAAGTGTTTGAAAATCTCAAAAACGGATTTAAACAAGTGTTTGAAAAGAAATGGCGATCGCTGAGGAACAATTGACCGGAACGAAAAAATCCCTAGTGGATGCGGCGGCCACATTGATTGCGGAGAGAGGGTTTGACGCGGTCACGGTGCGGGAGATTACCGGGAAGGCTGATACAAATATCGCTTCGGTGAAATACCATTTCGGTTCGAAAGAAGAGTTGATCGATGCGGTGGTGGCGAATTTTGTCTCGCCGGTGAATTTGGGACGGTTGGCGAGAATTGAGAAGCTGGAGGAGCTGGGTCATTTTTGTGCGGAGGATTTGTTGCGGGCTTTTTTGGAGCCAATGCTCTCGCAAATCAAAGGAAGTCCTTTGAGTGAGAAGTTGTTTTGCCAGTTGATGGGGCGGGTAATTGGTGAGAGGCCTTACGAATTTCCAGAGAAGGTGATGGGACAATTTCGCGAAGTGGCTGCCCGCTATGTGCCGGCCTTTATTAAAGCCGAGCCTGGTCTCACTGAAGAGGATGTCTTTTGGCTGATTCATTTTTCCTTCGGAGTAATGTCTAACATGCTCACCAATGGCGAGCTTCTCAAAAAAGTGGCGAGCGGGAAAGTGGGTGAAGAACAGCTTGAAAAAACCCTGAGCCGGGTTATCGATTTTTGTGCTGCCGGATTCAAACAGGGAGGAACAAAGAGATGAAATTGTTGGCGACGGGATTGGCTTTGGTTCTGGCGGGATGTGGGGTGAAAAGTCCGGAGTCGCGTATGGAAGGACACGGACAGGAAACTCCGGAAAGGTGGGCCGCAAGGAAGGTGGCCCGCGCCGGGATTGATACCAATTGGGTGAGTCGGATCGGCGGGCGTCAGGCCTCGTTATTGGTGGTGGAGGCGTTTCAGGCCAATCCCAATGTGAGAATTGCTGCGGAGAGAGTGAATCGGGCCATTGCGACGGCCAAGACAGCCGGGGCGTCTATCAACCCGCAGATTTCTGCGGGTCTGAATGCGAATCGGTCGAAGCAGGTCTTCGTGGGATTTCCATTTGGTGGCGGCGGGGTGCCTTCGTCGCAATTTAATAGTTTTGGATCTGCTCTTTCTGTGTCGTGGGAGCCGGACATCTGGGGGTTTGCCCGTGCGGGGCAGGCCTCGTTGGTTTCTTTGGCTGAGGCAGAGGGGCAAAACTACCGGGCGGTGAGAGCCTCTCTGGCTGCGCAGGTATTGAGAGGCTGGTTGGCGGTGACGGAGGCCAATGAGCAGATCGCCTTGGCAAAAGAGGCGCAAGAGCTGCGTGAGACGACTTTGGAAATCGTGCGCGAGAGGTTTTCCAGTGCGCTCTCGGAGCAGGGTGGGTCGGCTTCGCAATTCCGTCTTGCTGAGAGCGAACTGGCGACCAGTAAAGCGGTGGTGGCGCAGCGGGAAGGTGAGCGTGCCCAAGCTGTTCGGCAATTGGAATTATTAATGGGTCGGTATCCCAAAGGGGCTCTCGCCAACACGCAAAAACTTCCCAAGGTTCCGGCAATACCACCGGCTGGTTTACCTTCCGAGCTCCTGTTACGCCGGCCTGACATCTTGGAGGCCGAGCGAAAATTTGCTGCGACCGGAAAATTGTTGAAGCAGGGTGAGTTGGCCTTTTATCCGAGCTTTTCTCTTACCGCGCAAACCGGAAGCTCGACGAATTCATTTAAAAATCTACTGAAATCGGATTTCGGAGTTTGGTCACTGGCGGGGAACTTGACGCAACCGATTTGGAAGGGTGGAGCGTTGCGTTCGGAGTATAGTCGCTTGAAATCGGACGAGCGTTCGGCGCTGGCGAGCTTTCAGGGAACGGTGTTGCGCGCATTCGGGGAGGTCGAGCAGGCGCTGGCAGCGGAGAGGTATTTGGTCCGTCGGGAGAAGGCGCTCATGAACGCCTCTCAATCGGCCATTGCGGCGGCGGATGCGGCCAAGGCTGACTATTCCGGTGGCACGGGAGATGCCCTAACTCTGATCACGGCCCAATCAAATCGTATTAACCTGGCTTCGCAATTAGTGACTCTGCGTCGTCTTCGTCTGAATAATCGGGTCACTCTTCATCTCGCTCTCGGGGGCGACTACCGTGTTGGAAATTAAACGCTCATGAAAAAAGTCATCGTCTCCTCTTTTATCTTCATCTTGATCTGCGTCGTGGTCACAGGCCTGGTGATGGCTTATCTGGAAAAGACTAAGCCGATCGCCGAGCGGCGGGATGCGGAGGTCGTGACTCCCGTGGTGGAAGTTGTCACGGTGCGGCGCAAGGACGTGGAGCTTGCCCTGAAGAGTGAGGGGCTTGTGTCGACTCTTCGAGAGACTGATCTCGCGGTTGAAGTAACTGGACGGGTGGTTTTCGTTGATGAACGATTCGAGGCGGGCGGCTCATTTAAAGCCGACGAGATTATTCTGACGGTGGATGATACCAACTACCTGGCTGCGAAAGCGCAGGCGCAAGCCATACTTGCAGATGCGCGTCTCAATCAGGAGCAAGAGATTGCGCGGGGGGCGCAAGCGGCCCGTGATTGGGAAAAGATTGGCGGGGGAGAGGTCGCGAGTGACTTGGTTCTTCGGAAACCATTTGTGGAGAGCGCCAAGGCCCGGGTTGTTTCGGCCCAGGCGGCTCTCGATAAAGCTCTGGAAGATATTCTCCGTACTTCGCTGAGAGCGCCTTTTGATTGTCGTGTCCGTAGTGCGAATCTGGATCTCGGTGCGATTGCTATTCCGGGTAGTCCGATTGGTCAGGTTTATGACAATTCGAAATACATTGTGCGTCTTCCATTCTCATTGGATGACTACGCCAGTCTCCCCAAGGATGTGGAGATCAAGTTGTTTTCGGAAGTCGGCGGGCAACAATATGAATGGGTTGCAACTGTTCTCTGGGAAGATGGCGATTTGGATCGGGCAACTTTGTCGGCTTATGTGATTGCGGAGTTTTCCCCGAATGTGAATAACGGAAAGCGCTTTCGTCTGCCTCCTGCGGGGATGTTTGTGAAAGCCGAGGTGAGTGGCGCGACACTGAAGCAAGTGGTTGCGGTTCCACGTTCGGCGGTCCGGGGACGTAATGAAATCGCGGTGATCAACGAAAAGAATCAACTTGAACTTCGTATGCTCGAGATTGCCCGGTCCACGGCCGGGATGGTTTATGTGAAGTCGGGAGTCGAGGATGGAGAGCGCGTAATTATGACGAAGCTCAAACTTCCCGTGGAGGGAATAAGCCTCAAAGTCGTGGGAGACGAACCAGAATCCTAAGTCATGGAGAGAGCAATCAAATGGTTTAGCCAGAACCACGTCACGGCCAATTTCCTGATGTTGTTGGTGCTGCTGGCGGGCTTTGCTACCTGGTTTAAGCTTCGGAAGGAAATTTTTCCAGAAACCTCGTTTGATGCGGTGGTGGTCAGTGTTCCATATCCGAATGCCACGCCGGACGAGGTGACCAATGGGGTGATCATCCCGATGGAGGAGTCCATTGCCGACATCGAGGGGATCAAGCGGGTGACATCCAACGCGAGTCGCAATATCGGCGCGATGACCATTGAGGTCGAGACGGGGTATGAAACCCGCAACGTCATGGACGACGTGAAGACCCAGCTCGACGCCATCGACAACTTTGCCGAGAATGCCGAGCGTCCTGTTCTGGAGGAGTTGATCATTAACCGGCAGATTCTGAGTTTGGCGATTAGTGCGAATACCGATGAGGCGAGCTTGCGAGAGTATGCCGAGACCGTTCGGGATGGTTTACTGAATTACGAACCCGGAGACCCAAAAGGGGTGTCCCAAAAGCTGTCGCGGTTCCTCAAGGGCGATCCGGAGATCAAGAAAGTGGAATTGGCGTCTGTGCGGGATTACGAGATTTCGATCGAGGTGTCCGAGGATCGCCTGAGGCAATATGGACTGACCATACAGCAGGTTGCGGCAGCGGTTCGTAAAGCTTCTCTGGATTTGCCAAGTGGATCGGTGAAAACGGAGTCGGGAGAGATTGTAGTGCGGGGAATCGGGAAACGTTATCGTGGCGCAGCCTTTTCCGGGATTGCGGTAAAGGCAAATCCTGATGGCTCCGTTGTGAAGCTCGAGGAAGTCGCTGAGATTATCGATGGGTTTGAAGATAGTGAATTGTCTTCCACCTTTAATGGATATTCGGCGGTGGTGCTTCACGTCTTTAGCGTGGGGGAGCAGGATACGCTGACGATCGCAGCATTGGCCAAGGAGTATATCGATGGGTTGGAAAAACCGCCCGGGGTAAGCATTACTCCCTGGAATGACATGAGTCTCATGTTGCAAGGTCGGCTTGACCTCTTGCGGCGGAATATCGGGATGGGCCTGCTTCTGGTGCTCCTCGTACTTGCTCTTTTCCTGCGCCCGAGTCTGGCCTTTCTGGTGGCTATGGGAATCCCGGTGTCCTTTGCTGGAGGGATGTGGTTGATGCCTGAGTTTGGGGTTTCCCTGAATATGATTTCAGCGTTCGGCTTTATTCTCGTACTGGGAATCGTGGTCGATGATGCCATCGTTGTGGGTGAGAATGTCTATACCCGGATTCAAGGAGGAGAGCATCCGAGAGAGGCGAGTTGGAAGGGAACCCACGAGGTGGGAGTGGTGGTAATTTTTGGGGTCCTGACTACGGCGATGGCATTTACTCCGATGCTGGGTTTGAGTGGGGTGAGCGGGAAGATCTGGCCAAATATTCCGCTGGTGGTGATTCCGGTTCTCTTGTTCTCCCTCGTTCAGTCGAAGTTTGTTCTTCCGGCGCATCTGGCCTTGTTGAAGCCGACATCAAACATGGTGAGTCGCAATCCCTTGATGCGTTTGCAGAAATGGATTTCAGGAGGGCTCGAGCGATTCATTAAGTCGATCTACACCCCAACTCTGGCGCTCTGTCTTCGTTTCCGATATGTTGTTTGGGTTGCGTTTTTTGGCTTGGTTGTGATATCCGCGAAGCTCGTGGAGACAGGGAGAATTCCTTTTGAGTTTATGCCCAAGGTCGAGGGTGAGATTCTTTCGGCGAAGCTGGAGATGGCCTTGGGCGTTCCATTCGCAGAAACCCAGGAGGCGGTTCGTCGGATTGAGGAGGCGGCCTTGCGGCTCGGAGCGGAGTTGAAGGATAATAACGGGAATTCGATTATCGTGAATCTTCTCGCGACCTCGGGAATGCAGCCGTTTCAGGCGGGATTGGCGCCGGGGGGAATTCCAAGGGGGACGCATTTGGGAGAGGTGACTCTGGAACTGGCAGCAGCCAAAGATCGTGATCTTTCAAGTGAACAAATACGAATCAAATGGCAGGAGCTGGTAGGAGATATTCCCGGAGTGGTGGTTCTTGGGTTTAAGTCGGAGACGAATGCGGGAGGCGACGCCATCTATGTGAATTTGACCAGTCGGGATTATCAAGTGCTCTCGGAAGCTACGGCCTGGGCGACGGAGAAATTACGCAAGGAATATCCTGGCGTGATTGAGGTTTCCAATTCGGATCGCCGTGGTCGGGAGGAATTTATCGTGAGAGATCTCACTGATCGGGGAAAGGCGCTGGGTTTTGATCTCGCTTCAGTGATGAGCCAGGTTCGTGATGGTTTTTACGGCAATGAAGTACAGCGACTGCAGCGAGGGCGTGACGAAGTGAAGGTGATGGTCCGCTATCCGGAAGCTGAACGAAAATCGGTGGCGAATATCGAGTCAATGAAGTTGCGGGCGCCGAACGGTATCGAGGTGCCGTTGTTGGAGGTAGTGGAGCCCGACTACGGGCGGAGTCCGGATACGATTCGTCGAATTGATCGAAATTCGACTATCAGTATGTGGGGCGATGTGGATCGGACGAGTGGCTATAATGCCGACAAGATTCGCGACCGCTTCCAAGAGGAAGTGCTGGATGTATTGGCCGAGAAGTTTCCCGGAGTAAGGTATTCCGTCGAAGGAGAGAAAGCCGAGCAGAGTAACAGTATCCGTGAGATGATGGTCGGGTTCGTCGGGGCTTTGCTCTTGATGTACGTCTTGATGGCAATCCCATTAAAAAGCTACATTCAGCCGTTGATTGTAATGAGTGTCATTCCATTTGGGATTGTGGGGGGGATCGCGGGACACATTTTCATGGACATGAATTTAAGTATCATGTCGCTCTGCGGGATCGTGGCTTTGTCCGGGGTGGTGGTGAATGATAGTCTGGTTCTGGTTGATTACGTTAATCGAAATCGGGACGAGGCTTCGACGATTAGGGAAGCTGCGGTGATTGCCGGGGCCCGACGTTTTCGTCCAATCCTGCTGACTTCGTTGACGACCTTTGCTGGACTCATGCCGATGCTATTAGAAACAGACCTTCAGGCTAAAATTCTCATTCCCATGGCCGTATCACTGGGATTTGGAATCTTGTTTGCCACCTCGATTACGCTCATTCTGGTTCCCTCGATTTACCTGATTCTGGATGATATGATTAATCTTTTCAGGGGAAATCGTGATGCCGAATCTCGGTTGAAGTGAATTAGGTTGGCAAATCAGAAATCTAGGTGAAATTACTGGGGATGTTTCTCGATGCTCTCGCCAGTGCCTTCCCTCAATCGTCTTACACCCAGCCGGAATGTTTGGAATTTACACGCGAGACGGATGCGTTCCACAAACTGAGTAAACGGGGGCAGGGGATCCTTGGCCGGGTTCTCGGAGGAGAGTCGGGCATTTCGAAAAGGCATTTTTCGACGAGTCAACCTGCGGCGATGTTTGATGCGGGAGCGCAGGAGTTGAATGAGTTTTTTGAGAGGGAAGCGCCGAAGTTGTCGGTGGAAGCCTTCTTGAACACGGGAGTGAACGTCGCGGGAATTGACGCGCTCATTGTGTGCACCTGCACCGGATATCTTTGTCCGGGAGTGAGTAGTCATGTCGCTGAGCAATTGGGGATGAGGGATGATGCCTATTTACAAGACATCGTTGGGCTGGGCTGTGGCGCGGCCATTCCGATGATGCGGGCTGCGGAAGGATTTTTGGCGGCAAATCCGGGGAAGAAAGTCGCGACGATCGCGGTGGAGGTTTGCTCGGCGGCGCTCTATGTAAACGAGGATCCGGGTGTTCTGATTAGTTTATGTTTGTTTGGAGACGGGGCGGCGGCGGCGGTTTGGTCGGATGAACAATTGGAGGGAAAGTGGCAGGTGGGAGGATTCCAAACGGTGCATGTTCCAGAGGACCGGGAGAAGATTCGCTTCGTAAATGGCGGCGGCAAATTACAGAACAAGCTTCACAAGAGCGTGCCGAGATTGGCGGCTGATGCGGTGAGTGTTCTCTGGGCAAAGCGGAGTGGAGATCCTTGCCAGGTGCTGGCTCATACCGGAGGACGCGATGTCATCGAGGCGCTGGAAGAGAAGTTGGGGTGGTCTTTGGAGGAGACGAGAAAAGTTCTCAATGACTACGGGAATTGCTCCAGCCCCTGTGTTTTATTCGCCCTGGAGGAACGACTGAAATCAGATTCTAGCGATGATCGATATTGGCTGACGAGCTTTGGAGCCGGTTTTTCGGCTCATTCTTGCGAGATGTGGCGTTGACACGGGGCGGTCGCTCAGTGAGGTTGCCCGCGTCATGATTAATAGAACGCGCTGGGCTCTTACCGGCATTTTAAGTGGTGCCCTTGGGTTGACTGCGGTCGCTCAAGACCCCGCAAAGCCCGGCAAAGAAAAAGAGGGAGAGGCGGCGGCTCCTGCAGCTCCCAAAGAAAACCCAGCCTTCAAGGCTCCGGCTGATGTGGCGGCAGTGCCTGCCGATGCGCAAAAGACCGAGTCCGGTCTGGCCTTTAAGATTCTCAAGGCCGGGGAAGGTAAGGAGAAGCCCAGTAAGTGGGACAAGGTGAAGGTTGACTACACCGGATGGCAGTCCTCGGACGGCAAGATGTTTGATAGCTCCTTGAAAGCTCGCCGTCCCGGCCAAGCGCCCGAGCCTGCGGAATTCGCGCTTTTCCAAGTGATTCCCGGTTGGACCGAAGGGCTTCAGCTCATGGTTGCCGGTGAGAAGCGTCGCTTCTGGATTCCCGGAGAGATGGCCTACGGAAATGAGCCAAGTCCCCAGGGGCGGCCGTTTGGAATGCTCGTTTTTGACGTGGAGCTTCATTCTTTTACCAAATCCAATGTTCCCGATGCTCCCAAGGAATTGATTGCGCCCGCTGATGCCGAAAAAACCGAATCCGGTTTGGCGTCCAAAATCTTGGAGGCCGGAACAGGCAAGGAGAAGCCAGGCGCTTCCGATGTTGCAACCGTGAATTTCAGTGGTTGGAAAAAAGACGGCGATCTTGTTCACAGCACGATGATCGATGGGCAGCCGAGTCAAATTAAGATCGACCAGGTTCCCATCAAAGGATGGACGGAAGCTCTTCAATTGATGGTCAAGGGCGAGAAGCGTCGCTTCTGGATCCCCGCTGCGCTGGCTTTCGGTAACGAAGGGTCTGAAGGCACTCCAACCGGCGATCTGATCTTTGATATGGAACTGGTTGACTTCAAGTCCACACCGCAACCCCCGCCGGCTCCCAAAGCTCCGGATGCTCCTGCTGATGTCGCCGCCGCACCTGGTGATGCCTTCAAAACCGATTCCGGCTTGGCCAGCAAGGTTCTCAAGGCTGGTGAGGGACCCGCCACTCCTGGTGAGGATGATTTTGTGAAATTCGATTTCTCAGGTTGGAAAACCGATGGCTCATCCGTGGGCTCAAGCAAAATGCCCAATGGCCGCCCCATGGCGATGCCTCTTTCCAAGGCCCCGATCAAAGGATGGACCGAAGGGATTCAGTTAATGAAGAAAGGCGAGACTCGTCGTTTTTGGATTCCTGCTGCTCTGGCCTTCGGGAATGCAGGACAGCCGGGAGCTCCCACCGGTGACTTGGTTTTTGATATTGAGCTTCTAGAGTTCAGCGCTCCCATTTCGGCTCCCGACGATGTCGCAGCAGCTCCGGCTGACGCGGAAAAGACCAAGTCAGGATTGGCTTCGAAAGTTCTCAAGAAGGGAACAGGCGAGAAGAAAGCAACCGCGACCGACTCCGTCACGGTGCACTACACCGGTTGGCGTGCCGAAGATGGTAAGATGTTTGATAGCTCCGTTCAGCGTGGCGAGCCCTTTACCTTCTCCCTGCGAGGCGGGGTGATCCAAGGCTGGCTTGAAGGAGCAAAGTTGATGGTTGAGGGCGAAAAGCGTCGCTTTTGGATTCCCGGAAATTTGGCTTACGACGGCCAGGAAGGGCGTCCCCAGGGTGTGCTTGTTTTTGATATTGAAGTCCTCAAAATCGGCCAGTAGGTCGGCTCGAACGATTTTAAACGGCCCGTTGCCACGTGCAGCAGGCCGTTTTTTGTTTGCGCAAATGTCTCCAGCGGTTACTGGGCTCTCATGAGTGACGAACTGAAGACTCCCGATGACGTAGCCGCAGCCCCCGCCGATGCCGAGAGGACTGCTTCCGGTCTGGCCTCCAAGGTTCTCAGGGAAGGTTGCTGCACTGATCATCCGGGACCGCGTGACACCGTAAAGGTGCACTACACCGGTTGGCAGGTTTCTGACGGCAAGATGTTCGATAGCTCGGTCAAGCGTGGCGAGCAGATTACTTTTCCTCTCAATCAGGTTATTCCCGGCTGGACCGAGGGGGTGCAGTTGATGGTCGTGGGTGAAAAACGACGTTTCTGGATTCCTTCCGACCTGGCCTACGGTGAGGTGCCCCAACGACCCGGTGCTCCGGCGGGGGATTTGGTCTTTGATGTCGAATTATTCGAAATCGAAAAGGCCGCTCCGACGGCCGAGATCCCTGAGAATGTGGCAGAAGCGCACGAGGATGCAATCACCACCGATTCCGGGCTGGCTGTTCATCACATGGAGGAAGGTCAGGGAGATACTCCCGGCCCCAAGGATGTTGTGACGGTTCATTTTAGTGGTTGGACCCTTGCGGGCGAGTTGGTGGAAAGCACCGCGCTTCATCAAGGCCCTGCTCAATTCAAGTTGGATCAAGTTTCCATCAAAGGATGGGTTGAAGGACTACAGATGATGAAGGTGGGTGGGAAATCCCGTTTTTGGGTTCCCGCCGCTCTGGCTTTTGGCGAAAACCCACCGCAAGGAGCCCCAACGGGTGATCTCACCTTTGATTTCGAACTCCTCGATGTCGCCCAGTCTCCGGAGGAGCCCAAGGGAATTGATGCTCCTGATGATGTTGCGGCAGCTCCCGATGATGCCGAAGTAACCAGCAGTGGTCTGGCTTCCAAATTACTCAAGGCCGGCTCCGGTTCGGCCCATCCGAAGGCAGTCGACAAAGTGCTCGTGCATTATACCGGGTGGACCACCGACGGTAAGATGTTCGATAGCTCCGTGGCACGTGGCGAGCCTATTTCCTTCCCGCTCAATGGTGTGATCGAAGGTTGGACCGAGGGCGTTCAGCTCATGGTGGAAGGAGAAACCCGTCGTTTTTGGATTCCCGGGAAAATGGCCTATGGGGAGAAGCCCAGCCGTCCCGGAGCACCCGGCGGCATGCTCGTCTTTGATGTCGAGTTGATCAAAATCGGGGGGTAGCGGTCGAAATATAAAATCTACCGGTCTTCGTATTTGCGGGGTCGGGACATCTGTTACATTGTGGCTACGTGCTGTTGGATATTAGCTGGATTTTTCTGGGACTTTTTTTGCTCTACTACGGAGCGGAATGGTTGGTGAAGGGATCATCGGAATTAGCGATCCGGCTTGGGATCAGTCCGCTCGTGATTGGTTTGACCGTGGTGGCTTTTGGAACGAGTGCGCCTGAATTAGTGGTGAGTATTAAGGCCAATTGGAGTGGTCAGGGGGGCATGGCGATTGGCAATGTCGTTGGCTCGAATATTTGTAACATCTGTTTGGTGCTGGGTATTGGAGCGGCGATCTTTCCGCTGGCAATTCACCGGCAGCTGATTCGGCGGGAAATGCCGATCCTTCTTGTGGCAACCATTGTGTTCTCCCTGATGCTTGGGGATGGAGGGATCGAGCGTTGGGAGGCAGCTATTCTTGCGGTGGGGATTATTTTTTATGTCATCTTCAGTTTAATTGAGGCACGCAGTGAGCCTGATACTGATTGTTCCGAGGAAGTTCCTCCCAAGATGATCGAGGAAGTGCGAGAGAGGGGAACCGGGCGGATTTTTTATGATCTCCTTCTTATCATTCTGGGCGCAGCTCTCTTAGTCGTGGGAGCGGATCGCATGGTTTATGGAGGGGAGCAAGTGGCGCGGGCCTTTGGAGTCTCCGAGGCTGTGATTGGGCTCACTTTATTTGCTTTCGGAACTTCTCTGCCGGAACTCGCGACCTCGGTGGTTGCCGCGATGAAAAAGCAGGGCGATATCATCGTGGGGAATGCGGTGGGGTCGTGTATTTTCAATCTCCTTGCCGTGGTGGGAATTGCCGGATTGGTAGCGCCATTGAAAGCTGATGGAGTTACCGTGATCCATATTGGGGTGATGTTGGGAACCGCCATCATTCTCATGCCCATGATGTGGCATCGGATGAAGCTGGACCGGTGGGAGGGATTGCTTCTTTTCGTGGGATACCTTGGCTTTGTCGGTTGGCTGGTCTCTACTTCCTGAGCTTGCCGATTTGCCGGTGATGGTGTCAAGTCGGCCCGTGCTCAGCTTACTTGCCACATACGTCCATAATTTGGACCCCGTCATTTTTGGGATTAACGAAAAGATTGCCCTGCGATGGTATGGGCTTTCCTATGTGGTCGGATTTGTGGCGGCCTACTACATTCTTACACGTCTCGCCCGGAAGAAACTCTGGGTAGTTGGGCCGGAGAAGGTGGGAGATTTGGTGACCTATACCGCGCTTTTCGGAGTCTTTTTGGGAGGGCGTCTGGGGTATGTGTTTTTCTACATGATTCCCGAGCGGGGATGGGGCGTGATCGCGGAGGATCCCATGATCATTTTCAAAGTCTGGGAAGGGGGCATGGCTTCTCATGGAGGAATTCTGGGCATCATGGTATTTACTTTGTTCTACGCCTGGAGAAACAAACTTTCCTGGCCAGGTTTGGGCGACGGAATCGCGATTGTCGCTCCGCTGGGAGTGTTTTTTGGTCGAATCGCAAATTTCATTAACGGAGAACTCTATGGAACGACGACCGCAGCCTCGAATTGGTGGGCGGTGAAGTTTCCAAAGTCTCTCTTTGAAAAGGAAAATGCGGAAAACCTGCAGTTGGCGATACAGCAAGCTGCGATAAGCTCCGAAGAAGTCGGAGCAATTACGGCAACCCTCAAGCAGGATAACTACGAGTATTTTCATGTGACCGGAGAGGCCTTTGAAAAAATCCTGGAAATCGGTCGTCGTGACCCGGAGGTGCTGAAGGCTTTAGCTGATCACACTCCGGCCCGCCATGCTTCTCAGCTTTATGAAGGAGTTCTTGAAGGAGCGCTAATCTTCGCGGCCCTTTATGGGGTGCGCGTCTTTCTCCCGAGACTTGCGCATGGGGTTATTTCGGGTTGTTTCTTCATCAGTTATGCCATTTTTCGGATTTTGGTTGAGAATGTTCGCCAGCCAGACGCCGAGAAGATCATGGGGGTTACGAAGGGGCAGTTTTATTCCTTCTTCATGATCGCGGTGGGGATTGGCTTTCTGATTTATGCTGTCAAATCGAAAAAAGGTCTTTCAGCGAGTCGAGAGTAAGGATTGCCCCTTTGCCTAACATTTGCTAACTCGCGCCCTCAAATGCAGCGGGAAACGATGAAAGAAGTGCGGGTATTCGCACCAGCAACGGTAGCCAATGTGGCTTGCGGCTATGATGTTCTTGGTTTTGCCATTGATGCGCCGGGAGATGAAATCGTGGCCCGTCATTCACCGGAGCCTGGTCTCAGGATTACTAAAATCACCGGCGATGACGGGAAATTGCCACTCGAAGCAGAGCAGAATACCGCCGGAGTGGCAGCGTTGGATCTGCTGAAGCATCTGGGTATGCTCGATCGGGGGATCGAACTGGAGATTCACAAGAAGATGCCTTTTGGCAGCGGACTGGGTTCCAGTGCCGCCAGTGCGGTGGCCGGGGCGTATGCAGTGAACAAGCTCATCGGAGAGCCGCTTACCAAGAAACAGCTTTTGTCCTTCGCGATGACCGGGGAGGCCAGCGCCGATGGAGCCTGGCATGCGGATAATGTCGGCCCCTGCTTGCTGGGAGGGGTTGTCTTCATTCGCGACAACGAGGAGTTGGATATCTCCCAGCTTCCCGTGCCCAAGAATCTCTGGGCAGCGGTGGTGCATCCTGACATCGAAATTTTGACTAAAGTGGCTCGGGAGATTTTGCCAACCGAAGTTCCTTTGGCAAATGTCACCCAACAAATCGGAAACCTCGGAGGTCTGATCTGTGGCCTGATTCAGGAGGACTACGGCATGATCAGTCGTTCGGTTCACGATGTGATCGCGGAGCCCCGGCGACAGAAGCTCATCCCGGAATTTTACAAAGCCAAGAGAGCGGCCATGGGCGCTGGTGCTCTTGGATTCAGCATCTCGGGAGCGGGCCCAAGTGTCTTCGCTCTTTGCGAAGGTGAGGAGTCGGCTCAAAGGGTTGGAGAGGCGATTTCGGCAGTGTTCACCAAAGTTGATTTGGGAAATCAGCTCTATGTCTCCCGGGTGAATTTGGATGGCGTCAAAGTGATCAGCTAGTCATGCCCCAGCGATTTTATAGCACCAAAAGCCCAGGAGATTTCGTTGACGTCAAAGAGGCGGTTCTTCGCTCGCTCCCTGCAGATAACGGGCTCTACATGCCCGAGAAGATCGAGCCACTTGGAGATGATTTTTGGAATGGTTGGCGGGATTTGAGTCTCAGCCAACTGGGTTTTCAAATTGCGCGTCAGGTTTTTCGCGAGAGTATTCCTGCGGAGAAATTGGAAATGATTGTGCATGAGGCAATCAATTTCCCGGCTCCATTGGTGAGGGTGAAAGAGAAGGAGTATGTCCTCGAATTGTATCACGGTCCAACGCTGGCTTTCAAAGATTTCGGCGCGCGTTTTATGGCCCGTCTGATGGGGTGGTTGACGAAGGATGATGATGGCTTGCTCACGGTGTTGGTTGCGACCAGTGGAGATACCGGTGGGGCGGTTGCGAGTGCCTTTCACAAAGTGCCGGGAACGCGTGTCATCATTTTGTATCCCAAAGGGAAGGTGAGCGGTCTGCAAGAGAAGCAGCTCACGACTTTGGGCGACAATATTACCGCCTTAGAAATCGAAGGTAATTTCGATGATTGTCAACGTCTGGTGAAGTCGGCTTTTCTCAAGCGTGAGATGTCAGAGCGGATGAATCTTACTTCTGCGAACTCGATTAATATCTCCCGGCTCATTCCGCAGAGTTTTTATTACTTTGATGCCGCGCGTAATTTGCCGGAAGGCGCGAAGCCGACCTTTGTGATTCCCAGCGGAAATTTTGGGAATCTCACCGCCGGATTGTTCGCAGAGGCGATGGGCTTGCCGGTGGAGCAATTTGTGGCCGCCACCAATCGGAATGATGTCGTTCCGGTATACCTCAGGGAAGGGGAGTATCGTCCGCGTCCGAGTGTGGCTACCATTTCCAATGCGATGGATGTGGGAGCGCCTAGTAACTTTGCCCGCATGGAAAGTATTTTCGGCTCCGAGTGGGAGCGGATGCGTTCGCGGGTCATGGGCTTTGCCTACGATGATCAAATGACCCGCAATACCATTCGACGGATCAAGGCGGAAACCGGATATACGCTCGAACCACATGGCGCGGTGGGTTGGATGGCTGCCGAGGCCTGGCGGAAAGATCATCCGCAAGCTCACACCGTCGTTTTAGAAACTGCCCATCCTTCGAAATTCCTCGATGTGATGGAAGAGGAATTAGGGAAACGCACGATCGAGATCCCCGAACGCCTGGCTTGTCTCGCTGATCGCGAGAAAGTGGCGATCCAACTGGGAACTGACGAATCAGCCTTTCAGGACTGGCTGGAAGGTCTGGAATAGCTGGAAATATTGCTTTTCTGACCATTTTTTCTAATTTTTGTCTGTCGAAGCGCGTTTTTGAGGATAGTTAATCGAGAGTCTCCAATCGCACCTCACAGGTCCAGTCACGATGAGCTTACACGCAGATCTTAGCCCAGAAACCCGCGAACGCCTTGCCTCACAACGTCGCTGGTCAACGATCACCAGCTTGCTGGTAGGCCTTTTGACGACTATTCTGATGGGAGTGATTCTGTTTTTGATCGCGATGGTAGTTCAAAAGGAAGAAATCCCGGAGTTGGTTTCCTATTCGGCCGAGCCTGAGAATGACGAGACTCAGAAGATCAAAAAGGTTCAAACCCAGGTGGAGAAAAAACCTGCGGCTCCCTCTTCTGCCATGGCTCGAGTCATTGCGGCCAACA
>MDTC01078057.1_pt1 | contig 15989 bp, 12 predicted proteins | sample 811181 | NCBI WGS metagenome assembly MDTC01 (sample SAMN05326644, study PRJNA326480) | marine metagenome | isolation source: seawater | place: Pacific Ocean: North | collected 2011
ATCAAGACGGTTTTTGCCATACCACAATTCATCGGTAAACTGGCCGGCCTTGGTACCTCCACCACGGTCGATAATATCCGAAAAGTCGCCACTACGATCCAAATTTATTCCATAATCACTGCCATCAACTCTGGAATCAACTCGATTTGATGACCACCATGAATAAGATGTACTTTTCAAAGTGACGGCAAAGGTAAATGTTGTATCTTCGCCTTGTTGTAAATCAAGAGATATTTTGACGCAACTATCAACAGAGCACATGTCTTCTCCAACGCCTACTCCCGGCCACCATATTCCATGTCCATCTGCTGTTATTATCTTATTATTCGACATTCTTGGAGGCTCGCCAAGTAGCGGTATTTCATAACTTACATCATTAACAATCATTTGAATCTGAATGATTTCCTGAATAGATTTAGTTGGTAGCGAATCACGACCATCACTGTATTCAAACATGATGCTTTGACCGTACAGGGTAGAGATGTCTCGTGGTATCATCAATTCCTCCTCAAGCATAGCATTATCTCCTACATCATAGACATCAATTGTTTTGCCAATTGTATACGTGGTTTCAATCGGGTACAAGTGATACGGTGCGGCTGCTAGTTGGATATACTCACTTATGCCGGCCCATTTATTGAATACCAACTCCCTTGCTTGCGGGGAAAGCATGATGAAAGCAACTAACCCAAGCATTACGACGCTACGGAATCGGTTCTTTCTGCGCTTTAGAATATTCTTCCGCCTTCCAGTGTGGGTCTGTACTACTCCTTGCCTAGTGGGTTTCCTAGTTTTCAAGTATGTTGTTTCGATTGAACCTTGATTGAACTGTTGCTCAGCAGCAAATTGTTTTGACTTTATGTTGGCCAACACCCTACCACACGTGTAACATATGGTGTCACCGGGTAAGGTAGCACTCATGCAGTACGGGCAAGTACCCATGTTAAACCGGCCTTGCCGACATTGTATAACGCTTGCCTGCGGATATCCACCAAAGTGCTTATTTGTTAAGTTAGGACAAAAAACCAACTAATTCGGCTCATGTGAGTAAGTAAGTAACTATTCACCTTCTGTGTTACGGTCTTGTCCATCTGTACTAGAGCTTGACTTCGCCATTTTACGTTCCCTTGCTTGCCTTGCCCATATCTTACGCAATTGCTTTTTACCCTCTTTAGGTATTGAATTCCAGATCCAGTTTTCCGATGCTCTGTTACTAATCAGCATTACTGGTATGATGAAAATCCAGCCAATTGGTGCCGATAAAACATAGGCAAACATCACAACATAAGCGCAACGCCAAAAAGTTGCCCGAAGTATAGCACCCCATTTTCGACCCATTAGCATAAGATTTCCCTGATATGAAGATATGATTGCCTCACATCGTGGTCCGAGTATAGCCAGGAGAGCGACGGTTAACACTAATCTAACATTAAATTCTGATAACCTCAAGACAGCATAAATCACTACCATCGCAAACATACCTCCAACTGCAAGGCCTAAGGCCCAACCGCTGGTGGTCTGCGAGCTACCCGAACGAACTCTATTCCGTCGCAATATAAAATGAGCAATAATCGAAGCAATCAAACATAACAATATGAGATTAAGTGGGTTAACGACAGTATCATTTGTTGCTTCAAATTCAATGTTTGGAATAATAACCTGTGTGTATATCTGTGAACCATAAATTCCGCCTAGTAGTATACCCCAGAAAACATTAGACCATGCGGTTGGCAAATCGTAAAACCCGGAATATCGAGTCATCACACCTCGCCACCCTAGGGTCATTCCGATTAAGGCTGAAACGCTTGAGATTTGGAACAATAACAAATCTGAAGCCATGATTCGGCCGCAATTGTCGTAGTTCATCAAACCGTAGTATGATTTATCGATAATCCGTCGAATTCAAAGAGTTTGAACTGTGAGCCGCATTCATGGCACGCCTGCTGTTGTTTGGTGGTAAAGGCGGTGTAGGTAAAACCACCACCTCAACTGCAACTGCTATACATCTAGCCGATTGCGGTTTGAAGGTCTTGTTAGTTTCAAGTGACCCTGCTCACTCGACATCAGACTCACTAGGTGTAGATATTGGAACTGAGCCTACTCCAATACCCGGTGTCGAAGGTCTCTACGGGCTTGAGATGGATCCTGAAGCGAAACTATCCAGTCTGCTACCAAAATTGGGCACTATGGTCGATGGCATGAATTCGAGTGGTGGCATGAGTGGCTTGGGCGGTCTTGGCGGACTCGGAATGATGCTTGATCCATCAGCAAAAGATGAGTTTGAGGAGATAAAATCAGACGTAAAAACTTCTGAGATGATTCTTCCAGGGTTAGATGAAGCACTTGCATTCGATGAACTACTGAAACACGTCGAAGATCCTAACTGGGACGTTATCGTTTTTGACACCGCTCCAACAGGTCACACACTGAGATTTCTCTCATTGCCGGAGATTATTGAAGCATGGTCAGGACGACTTATTCGGTTAATGCGTGTCTCGGGTGGTATTCGCTCAATGCTTTTCGGACGCAAGGAGAGTGAGGAGATGAAGTTAGAACTTGAGCGCTTTAGGAACCGAGTGTTGCATGTTCGTCGGGTGTTAAGTGATGCTGAATTAACATCCTTCACACTGGTAACCATACCTGAAAAAATGGGTGTGAACGAGACCTTGCGCGCTTACCAATCCTTGATTGATTATCAATTGCCAGTTAGTTCCTGCATAGTTAACAGAGTAACACCAAAATTTGACCACCCATTTTTAGAAAAACGTCGTAGCGCAGAATTAGGCAGAATAAGCGAATTAGAGGATGGTTTACCCGACGTAGAAGTCAGTTCTATAGAACTACTTGATCAAGAGGTAGTCGGACTAGATAAGTTACGCATGATTGGTAATAATTTGTATGGTGATGCAATCGAAGTCCCGGCTAACCTCGGACCCCATGAAATCGGTGATGTAGTAAAGCATAGTATTCATCGAGGAATGTATCGTGAATCAACAAACGAGGTTGAATCCATTTTTCTTCACTTTCCCGGAATAAATCGTGAGGAATTATCTCTAAGAAGTGATGAGGGAGTATTATTTGTCGGGCTAAACGGTAGAGAGCGAGCAATAACAACCAGTGTTCCGGTAAAAGCTAGCCAAGTTGGGGCAAAACTTGAAGGCGACGTGCTTAGGTTGAACATACCGCTCAAGGGATGATTTCAAAGAGTAAAACAGGAACGGGATGTCATGGCACTAGAGGGTTTATCACGAGGTATCTTTCGCTCTCTAGGGTTTTTGAAAAACCGTCGAAAACTAGACGAAGACGAATTACGAGATATGACACGTAGCCTAAGGCGTGCGTTACAAGAAGCTGATTTCAACGTGCGCCAAACTAAGGAAATAGTCGAGAGGATGGAGAACCGATTACGCGAAGAAGAACCAAGGCCTGGATTGACACTACAAACCCATGCGATGAATATCCTGTACACCGAACTTGTTAGGATATTGGGCCCAGCCCACCAATTTCAACCAAGGGGGGCGACCCTACTGCTGGTCGGTTTATATGGGCAGGGAAAAACCACCACAACCGCAAAATTAGCTGAATGGTACCGAAAGAAGCACGGTTTGCGAGTTGCCGTTATTGAAGCGGACGTACACCGGCCCGGTGCTTACGCGCAACTATCGCAATTATTGGAGGACACAACCATACAGGTCTATGGAGAACCAGATAATAAAGACGCAGCGCTGATAGTGAGAAATGGACTTGCAGAATGCGCTGCAGCAGATTTAGTCATCGTTGATACTGCAGGTCGACATCAACTCGATGAGGAACTAGTTACGGAATTAGAAAACATTGCGTCATTGACAAGAGCGACAGAACGGTGGTTAGTAATCGATGCACAGGTAGGTCAGGCTGCTGGACCAGTTGCCGCTTCATTCCACCAGTTAGCTGGCGTTACCGGCATTGTAGTTACCAAACTGGATGGTACTGCACGTGGTGGAGGGGCGCTTTCTGCAGTTGCAGCAACTGGGGCGCCGATCGTTCACATCGGTGTGGGTGAGAAAGTAACTGACCTGGAAAAGTTTGAATCTGATCGATTTATCTCTCGATTACTTGGAATGGGTGATATCCAAGGACTGATTGATCTTGCTCCAGAAGATTTGGATGAGGAAGAAGCCATGCGTTTAACTCAACGCATGATGAGTGGCAGATTTACCTTGAATGACATGTATAAGCAGATGGAAATGATGTCTAAAGTCGGGACTATCGATAAACTAATGTCCTTTTTACCTGGCAATATGTTGGGTGGATTGGGAGGAATGTCTAAAGGTCAAAAGCAACAAATGCAGTCTAACCTTGACCGGTACCGTACCATAATGGATAGTATGACTGCGTGGGAAAAAAATGAGCCGGCGAAAATCAAAGCCGACAGAATCAAGAGAATTGCGCGTGGTTCGGGTGTGCGTGAAAAAGATGTCAGAGAATTGATTGGTCAATGGAATCGCTCAAGAAAAATGATGAAAGGCATGGGCGGTAACAGGAAATTGAACAAACAGATGCGCAAGATGATGAAAGAAGGTGATATGGATATCGATCCGTCATCCTTTGGTATGTAATCTATTCATCTTGTGGCGGTAGTTCTGGAATTACTTTCACTTCAGCCGCTTTTGCTGCTTCCTCCGCAGCCAGTCGTTCAGCTTCTTCGGCTGCTTTAGCTGCTGCTTCTGCCTGTGCCCTCGCAGCGTCTTGCTCAATTGCTCTGCGCTGCTCCTCCTCAAGTTTCTTTGCCTCAGCTTCCTCAAGCTTCCTTGATTCCTCGGCAAGTTTTTTTGCCTGTTCGATTTCCTGCCTGAGTCTGTTTTCCTCTTCTAAACGTTCTTGTTCGGTTATTCTTATTGCGTCATCGACCATCTTTTGATGTGCTTCGCTAATGGCCTTTAGTTTAGCTTCCTCTTCAAGGCGTATGCTTTCCTCTGCTTTACGTAACTCTTCGGCCTCGGCTTTAATCCTGGCATCTTCTTCCGCTTTTATTTTGGCTTGCTCCTCAGCCTCAATCCTTGCCTCTTCCTCCGCTTTTAAGCGGGCATTTTCTTCTGCTTTCAATCGAGCCTCTTCTTCAATTCTGGCAATTTCTTCAGCTCTAACTCTAGCCTCTTCTTCCCGCTTGGCAGCTTCTTCCGCTGCTTTCCTTGCAGCTTCCTCAGCTTGCGCTCGATTTCTGGCTTCTGCTGCCAATCGTTCCTGCTCCTCAATCTGTGCGCGCAAATCAGCCTCCGCCTTTGCTTTGGCTTCAGCTTCTGCCTTGGCTTGGGCGATTGCTTCAGCTCTAGCTTTTAGTTCAGCTTCCTTTCTCAGCCGCTCTTTGCGGACCAGCTCTTCGCGTTGCCGAGCCTCTTCCTCAAGCCTTTTGCTTAATCCGAAGCGTTCCATTACTACGTTGTATATGGCATTGTAGTCGTCATCTGATAAATCAAGCACTTCAGTCCTCGCATCAAGTAGTATTAATTCAACCTCAGGCTCAGTAAATAATCCAGTGTGGTTGTTCATTTTATCCCGTAGAACACGGTAGAAATCTCTCTGTTCGGGAATTATTTGGCCATCAGAAGTGATGAACTTTTGAACTTCAGTCATAACGTCAGTTAAGTTGAGTTGTTCAGTCATTCATATCACCAAATTTGCCTCAATATGTCTTTGCCAGTATGACTCTTCGCTTAGTCATTTTCCCGGACATGTGACACGGTTTTTCGACATCATAATCTTCTGTGGAGTCGCCTAAAAAGGTTAGTCCAGTCTGCTTTTCAATAATTTCTGCGTGAGCATCAGTACCGTCGAATGCCATTTCGTATATTTTACCGTCAATTATCTCGCCATTGATTGACCATTGATCTCCACTTTGGACAAACTCTGGTAGTTGAATAACTACGTCAGTCATGTGTCTTTGTGAACGCATTCTCAACTCTTGCGAAATTTCATCGAGTTTTTTCGCACACAACTCGGCAATGTTGCTTATTTTCAGGGGTTCTTTTCCACCAGTCCGTGATGCGGCGTAAGCAGTTCCTTGAGCAATGTCTCTCGGTCCAATATCTAGTCGCAACGGTACACCTTTAATCTCCCAATCATAATATTTCTGCCCTGCATGAAGGTCTCGAGCATCAACTTTGACTCGGAACCCAGCCTTTCTTAGCACTTCAGCAATTTTTTGAGACTCAGCCACAGTGTCGACTTCGGCATTCTTCCGAATCATCGGGCATATGACAATCTGAAAAGGCGCTATAGCTGGCGGCATAATCAGCCCACGATCATCACCATGCATGCCCACAACTGCACCTAACAGACGTTCCGACATGCCGTAAGTTGTCTGGTGCACATATTCTTGTTTCGCTGCCAGATTCTCATATGTTATATCAAAAGCTTTCGCCCACTGGTCACGATAATGGTGACACGAAGCAACTTGAAGCGTTCTTCCATTTGGCATGACAGCGTCGATTCCTATGGTATAGTAGGCCCCGGGGAAAGTATCCCAGACTGGGCGCTTTGCTTTGATTATTGGTAAGCAAAGTTGGTTCATGAGGTTGTCAACGATTTCTAAATCTTGGGCAATCTGTCGAGTAGCACACTCCTCATCCGCATGTGCGGTGTGAGCTTCAAAGAAATGAATTTCTCTAACTCGAATAAATGACCTTGTCTGCTTGGTTTCATACCTGAAGGTATTTACCATCTGGTATATTTTTAGTGGCAGATCCTTGTGAGACCTGATCCAAAGCGGGAACATTGTATACATCGCGGTTTCTGAGGTAGGCCTTAGAAACATTGGAATATCAAGCTCATTTTCTCCAGCATGCTTAACCCAGTAAACTTCCTTCTTGAATCCACCTTCTTCATCTTCATCTCTCAATTCGTCGGGGTCGATACCCTCCTCTCTTGCACGCTTTAGTCGAGCAACCAGAGCATTTTCTTTTTCGAGTAAGTTTTCAGGTATTAACAGGGGAAAATTAACTTCCTCATGGTCGGTCCTCTCCATCTCCATATGTGTTAAAGAATCGATTAACCGCATAGTTTTCCAACCATACGGTCGCCAAACATCCATCCCTTTAATCGGGTAGCGTTTGTCAACCAAGTCAGATGCCTCAACGATAAATGGATACCAATCATTGAAATTATCAACTTTGGATGGTATACCTCGCTTCGCCTTGGCAGGGCCTTTGCTCATATTGTTAACTCGAGAGATTATCACTCATGAATATGTTGATTCAACATTGAGCGTTTCTTGGTTATCGATATCAAAGCAGTAATAGCAGCAATACACCACACAACCTCGAGTATTAGAAAAGCCAATTCATCGATAATAAGAGCACGTATTGCCAGTAACCCTGATCCTAAAGCCATCATAGACAGGTATTTCCAATTCTTGCTGTCAACAAAGTTTCTTGTTTCTAAAAAGAATGCTCCGAGAATCAAACACATTCCAAGATAGCCAATCGATTCTGTTACAATTCCATAAAGCGACATCCGTATCACTTCCTGAGGGAAATGATGAGCAATGCTGATAATGAGATTATAGCGACAATATCTGGTATTCCAATACCGCCTGTTGTTCCTCCGACACCATTCATGCCATCGGTGAGTAATGAATATGACCATCCGTCTGATTCACCAAATTTGTGGATGTCCATGAGATTGAGTCTTGTCTGCCCGTCCGAACGGCAACTTTCTAGCGAGCAAGAACCTTCAAACAAGGAGGAAAACAATCCGAAAAGATTCAGCAGAACAAAAATTAATCCACCAAGCGAGATTATTGATAATAGAGAAAAGCGGCTTTTATTGGTGGGTAAATCAGGCATGGCAAGATGATTAAGTTCAGGCAGTGGCATTGCAGTAGGCTCAATTACTTCAATCATCAAATTAGAAGTCTGACTAACTTGCTGTTGATTGGTCTCTGCCGGGGCTTGATTGTCAGCAACCAAATCTCTGGCTTTGACAGGTTTAACGTTGGCAATCTTTATGCCATAAAGTCGATCTGCTAGACTTACTAACGATGCATCTTCGGCAATATCGGATGCTTCAACATCACCATCGAGCAATCGCTTAAGGCGGTCTTTGCCATCACTCATAACAGGTCCCCGTGATTAAACGGTGGAACTTCTTATTGAATAATGCTCTTATGGTAAAAATTAGGCCTTACCTGCTGCTTCGACCTCAGCCCAATCTTTCATGAAACCGTCGATACCTTTGTCGGTAAGTGGATGTTTGATTAGTTGACGGAAAATTTTCGCAGGCATTGTTGCCGTGTGAGCGCCTAATTGAATACACTGTAAGACATGAGTTGGGTGCCTTATCGATGCAGCAAGAACCTTGGTGGTTATTTCAGGATAATTACCCCAAGTTTCCATAATTTCAGCAATGAGGGTCATTCCGTCATGACCAGTGTCATCTATTCTACCAATAAATGGTGATACGTATGTCGCCCCTGCTTTTGCTGCCATTAGTGCTTGAGCGGCTGAAAAAATTAGCGTAACATTGGTTTTTATTCCCTTTTCAGTAAGTATTTTTGTCGCGGCAAGACCTTCAGGCACGCATGGTATCTTGATGATTACATTGTCGGGTAACTCCTTCTTCAGAGCAAGAGCTTGGTCAACCATTCCTTTAGTATCCATTGCGGTAACTTCAGCAGATATGGGTCCTGCACAGATTGCTGCAATCTCGGCAACGACCTGCTTGAAGTCTCTACCGCTTTTTTTGATAAGTGAGGGATTTGTCGTTACACCATCTAAAATGCCCCATGATGCAATCTCTCTAATTTCGTCGACATCGGCAGTATCCAAAAAAAACTCCATGGGATTATCTAGTCAAAGGCACTTCATGAATTATCCGCTCACCTCTTACGAACATACATCACAAAAATAACGAGGATAATACCTCCCAATACCAGATTATTGATCGTAGACATATTGTCAAAACCACCTGATGTTTCCTCATCAAGCAGTGGATTATTACTCGTGGAGTCGCAACCATCAGGTATACCATTCTGGTTGTCGTCAACATTATCATCAAACCCATTACACACGTCTCTGTCATTATTGATACCATCATTATCAGAATCAACTTGATTTGGTGCGCAGCCATTTTGATCAGTCATCGCTGAGTAGTTTGTTGTGGTGTCTGGACAAGCGTCTAAATGGTCACTCACGCCATCAGCATCAGAGTCAATAAAATCATCACAACCGTCAGGTATACCATCTGAGTCGGTATCTATTGTATCGTTATACCCCGTGCATTTATCATTACCATCACTGACTCCATCGTTGTCAGAATCAATAAAATCATCACAGTCATCCGGGATAGAATCATTGTCCACATCGATACTATCATTGTAACCTTGGCAATTATCGGTTTCATCAGGTACGTAATCACCATCACTGTCTATCATTTCATCACAGTTGTCAGGTATACCATCCAAATCAACATCAATATTATCATCAGCCCCCCAACATTGATCATCGGAATCCCTAATTCCATCGCCATCGGTATCATCTTCACATCCATCGCCGTCGGCATCGTATGGTAGCGAATCCTCATTTGGGCATTGGTCGTGCCATTGCTCAATGTAATCTTTCGGAATTAAATCTCGCCCTTTGAGTGCAGGTTCCGTACTATCATGTCTGCTAACTTTGAACACTTTATTCCCGTTCCCGGAAAAAATTGAATCTCCTTGATTCATTATCCCAAGGTTATTGATCGGACTAATATATTTCCAAACAATATTACCGTGATAATCAACCTCAATAAATGTCCCTTGCATGCCGAATGTTATTAAGGTATTACCGTTGGCTAATCGGGTACTTCCAGATATAGCAGATGAATACATTTCAGTACCAATATCCCATGACCATGAGAGGTTTTCCGGCCCGTAGGGATTGATTGAATCGATGTCATAAGTAGTACCGTTCAAAGGCGTTTCTATGACATCGACCGAAGAGTATGGTGTGTCTCTGCCGTTGCCATTATTGAATATCATCAACTTTCCTCCATCAATGTAGTCATCATGAATCCACTGAACGTCATGTTGGGCAAAAAATACTTGCTCATTTTGAGTACCTCTTTGATAACTTTCAGGGTTACCATATCGGTATAGAATATCACCACCCATGCCGCTATTTCCTCCGGAGTGACTAGCAGCCTCTGCTGTTGTTGTGCTATGGTCTATGATGTAAATTTCATTAGTATTTTTGCAAGATATGGCAATCTGATCTAGCAAAGGGTTGTAATCAATGCCGTTGCAGTGTAACCAATCTCTACCTCCTGAGGCACCACCGACAGAATCAATGAAGTTGATATCTAGAAGTTCTGGATGGTCAGCTACCACTCCAAAGTTATCTTTAGTTGAGTCATAATCCTGAATCATATGATCCCAAAATGACCATTGCCATACAATTTCTGCGTTTGCTGAACCAAGCGGTTTTACCTCAATGATGCGGTCTGGCCAAACAGAAGTAGTTCCTAGTGCTCTAGAAGAATCACTTTGCGGATATTTACCAGCCTCTGCAGCCTCAGTCTCATTCCGATACTCCCATGCGATCATCAAAATATTCCCGTTTGGTAATGGTTCGATATCGTGATGACTCCGATACATGTTGCTGGAGTATGACCATGACCATAACAAGTCGCCTCCCCATGATATTCGCTCTAATTTACCGGCGCTGCCGCCACCAGTAAATTCTCCGGGCTGGTTTTGACCGAGATTTGCTGTCCTCAAGAGCGAACCATCATCCAGCAAGTAAGCCGATAGACCAGGACGATGATCCCCCGGGGAAACCCATTGGTGCACTTCTCGACCGAATTCATCGATTAAGTAGGAAGTGTTTGATGCCATCGGCGAAAATAGAGTATAACCCTCTTGCATGTCTCCATTACAATAAATCAAACCAACCGTCCAAGTATCATTCCTATTCGCATTGCAGTTATCTGCTGGCGAGTGATTAACTGTTGAGTTTTTCAGACTTGATTGCTCATAAGTAGCAATCGATGCCAGAATAATGAAGATTAGAATCACTGGTTTAATCTTCATGATTGATATGAAAGGTTCCTGTTATTCATTGTTTACGATTAATTGCTCGCTCTGCTGCGAGAGCAATGAACGGCGCCGATATTTCCATCAAATCAAGCATCTCAGCGGCTTGACCAGATTCGCCAAATCTATCTTTTACTCCAACTCTTTCGAGTGGCGTGGGTATGTTTGATGAAAGAAATTCAGCAACTGAACCGCCTAGTCCGCCGATGATATTGTGATCCTCGGCTGTAACTAGAGCACCACAATCCCTAGCAAGTTTGTCGATTAATTCGGTATCTAGTGGCTTTATTGTGTGCATGTCCACTACGGCAGCATTTATGCCCTTGGTGGCTAAAGACTCTGCAGCCTTCATAGCTTCTGAAACCATCACGCCGCAAGCAATAATTGCCACATCACTTCCGGTGTTTAGTACCACACCTTTGCCAATTGTCACCTCATTTTCCCGGCCGTCATAAAAAACTGGAGTCTTGTTTCGTGCGGTTCTTGTGTATGATGGTTGGTTTAGTTCGATTAACTGGTTGGTTAACACTCGTGTGCTGACGTCATCACAAGGGTGCAAAACCACAACGTTTGGTAGCGTTCTAAAAATTGCCAAATCTTCGATGGATTGTGCAGATGAGCCATCGGTTCCTGTGTGGGTTCCACCGTGGCTACCGCAGAGGTGAACTGGTAAATTTGGTCGAGCAATACCATTGCGCATCTGCTCAAAGGCTCGCTCAGTAAATATCGCAAAGGTGCTGGCAAAGGGAATGTATCCTGAAGCAGCCAATCCAGCGGCAGTTAGCATCATATTTTGCTCACCAATGCCACAAGATACGGTACGTTCTGGATAGGCTTTCCTGAAGTGAAGTGATTTTGTTGATTTTCCGAGATCTGCCTCAAGCACAACCACCTTTTCATTGCTTGCCATGTCTAACAGCGCTTGCCCATAACCATCGCGAGTGGCCGCCATGCGAGTCATGAAACCACCTCTCCCAACTCACTCATAGCGACACTATATTGTTCGTCATTCGGTGCTGCACCGTGAAATGCCGGATTGTCTTCCATATATGATACGCCTTTGCCCTTTATTGTATGGGCTATTAGAACTGATGGATTGGCTTTATTTTGAACTAAAAAATCTAATCCTTCAGTTATCTGTTCCATGTTGTGGCCATCGATTTCTTTGACATCCCAACCAAATGAGCGCCATTTTGCTGGAATATCGAACATTCTCATTTGGGTTTCGCAAAAATCATCGTTCTGAATTCGATTACAATCTAGAATTACTTTCAAATTACCAAGCTCATGGTGCTTCGCAGCCATTGCTGCTTCCCAAACGCTGCCTTCTTGTATTTCCCCATCACCTAGCATAACAAACACGTTCCTGTTGCTATTTGACAACCGTCCAGCGACTGCACACCCCATGCCAAAAGACAAACCCATACCCAGCGAACCGGCAGAGAAATCCACTCCAGGGCACCACTTACTATCGACGTGGCCTTGACAAACACCGCCCAATACTCGATATGATTCTAAATCTTGTGAGGAAATAAAGTTCATCTCAGCAAGGATTGCATACATACCGGGTGATGCATGGCCTTTAGAGAGAATAAATCGGTCTCTATCATCCCATTCAGGATCATCTGGCTTAACGCGCAGATAGTTTCCATAAAGTGCACACAACAAATCTATTTCCGACAGCGAGCCGCCAGGGTGTCCCGCTTGGGCACGGTATACCATCTTCACAATTTCGACTCGGCACCTTCTTGCCAGCTCTTCTAATTCATCAATAGACATTGTCATGCTACGCCCAAGTTGGTGTCGGCATAGACAACCTTTGATGCTTTTGTTCTGGGAAAATGGTTTATTTTGTCAATTTAAACATCGCACCAATCTTGCCCACAAGGTCTTTGAAAATCAGCACAAAATCTCTAAGCAAATTGCCATTATTGGGCAAAGTCCTTGTTGCTAGCCAAAGAAATACCAAGACAAACCAACCGAAGAAAGCCAATGACAGAAAGTTGTTCAATACCCCGGTACTAAACAGCGCTGTTAAGTCAATTTCCAAGACAATAAGCAAGGCAACCAATACTCCAAGAATGGACTCTCCGGCGATAAATCCAGCGCCGATGAGGACACCACGATTTTCTACTTCTTTGGCCGCTTCTACAGCCGGTGGCGAAGGATCGTCCCGCAACTCTCCGTCTACTCTAATATGCGCACTTCGAAAGGCAAAGTATGACAAAACTCCACCGAGCATAATCGGAACCGAGAGCCCAAGTGGGAGGTAGATGCCTATGGCAACGCTCATTACCGGCATCTTCAGCCAAATTAATACCACAGCAATTACAACTCCGAGAATGATCATTTGCATGTTAACATCGCCAACAAATGAACCCCTGACAATATCTCCTATCAATTCAGCCTGCGGGGCCAATAATGCGTTGTCACATGACCTACCAGTTTCAGCAGCCTCTCTTAGACAAGCAGTCTTAGTAATACCGAACGCATTGTGTAGCAGTTTGAGAGTTGGACCAATGACCAGCGCTCCGGTTATTACCCCAATTATCTCGGCGGTTTGTTGTATCCTTGGTGTCGCACCAACCATATGTCCAGTTTTCAAATCCTGCATAACATCTCCCGCAATGGCGGCAGATGAGGCTACAATGGACGCAATTAACATTGTTGCAAGCATTAGGGTCGGTGTCGATAGCCCGAGCATCAAGTCACCAATTATCCACACTAGTGCCACCGTGAATAGCAATGTGGCAATGGTCATGCCCGAGACCGGTGAGTTAGATGAGCCAACGACACCGGCAATGTATCCAGCAACAGCCGCAAAGAAGAATGCGGTAATTGCTAAGAATGCGGCGCCGGCTATTGATAGAATAAGCGATCCGGTTTTCCACCAATAAAATAGCAGGGTGATGCCTACGATTATCGAGCAAAAAGTGAAGACAAATGTCATCGGCAAATCAATTTCTGTGCGTAGTAAATTATCGTCATCTGCGGAACTTGTCTTGAGCGCTTTTGAAATACCTGTGATGATACTTTTTCTCATCGACCACAGTGTGTAAAGACCGCCGACGACCATTGCGCCCACTCCTGCGTACCTAATTTGAGTCGCCCATATGCCTTTGAATTGTTCAACACTTGATTCCCCCGGGCCCCATCCATTAATCAAGCCATATAATGGGACTAGGACCATAAATCCGAGCATACCACCGAGGAAAATGAATGAGGCAATGCGTATGCCAACAATAAATCCAACAGATAACAAGGCAACAGATAAATCAATTCCACCATAAATTTTGGTTCCCAGGAAGTCTGCTACACCCTCGACAGTGTGATGAGTTGCCTGAAATCCTTTTACCATCAAACCGTAAATTGCCCCAATACCCAAAGCGTACAAAATAGCTTGGGAGCCTTCACCGCCTTCCTCCCCAGCGACAAGAACTTCTCTACATGCGACACCCTCTGGATACGGGAGGGCCTCTTCGACAATGAATAATCTCCGAAGAGCTATGGTAAACATAGTACCCATCAGTCCCCCCAAAAGAGCGATAATGGTTGTTTCGAGTAATTTGATATCATCCCATAAATTCGGAATTACGAGCAGTGCTGGAACAGTAAATATCACTCCAGCGGCAAGTGATTCACCAGCACTAGCCATGGTCTGCACCGCATTATTTTCTAAAATAGTCACATCCTGAAACATAGTTCTAAGGATAATCATTGACATTACAGCAGCAGGGATGCTTGCGGAAACTGTCATCCCGGCATACAGTCCGAGATAGGCATTCGCTGCAGTCATTAAAATGCCCAACAGTATTCCAACAATAACTACCCTAACGGTTAGTTCTAGTGGCGATTCGCTGGCTGGTATGTAAGGTGCCCCGTGTTCCGCCATGGGCGTGCTAAAGAATACTGATTGTTGAAAACATCGCAAAATGAACGGGAATTCCACCACCAATATCATAAGTCTACTCAGTTTGGTTGACGAGAAGGTCGGAAGTCATGAATGATGATTGGCATCAATTAACACCGATGGAGGTGATGGTTGATTTAGACGTCAGTAAATCTGGTTTGTCGAACCAAGAGGTGGCTGCTAGACGGGAAAAGTATGGAGAAAATAAGTTAGCTGAACCGGAACGAGTCCCGGGTTGGAAACGCTTCTTATCACAATACAATGACCCTCTCAACTACCTACTAATCGGAGCAGCAATTGTGGCTTTGCTAATTCATCCTGATGAGCCGGGTGATGCAATTTTTATTTTTATGGTGTTAACTGCAAATGCTTACTTTGGATATTGGCAAGAAGGTCAAGCAGAACAAGCTATGGAGTCACTCAAGCAAATGTCCGTCTCTCAATGTGTGGTTGTGAGAAATGATACAGACATCGAGATTGCTACATCAGATTTAGTGCCTGGCGATATCGTCAACATGTACGAGGGACTAAATGTTCCAGCCGACATCCGTTTACTGGAATCTTTCCAGTGCAAGATTGATGAGTCAGCCCTCACCGGGGAATCCCTAACAATTAAGAAATCAGTTGATCCATTGCCCAAGGAAACTTTGCTTGCCGATCGTAAAAACATGGCATTTATGGGTACTTGTGTTGCCTCCGGACGAGCTGTAGGAATTGTAGTTTCAACTGGTATGAAAACCCAGTTGGGTAAGATAGCAAGTGATATAGCAAGTTCAGACGCCCCTAAAACCCCACTCGAGCTAAAACTGGAATCGCTAGGCAAATTTCTCGGTTTTATTGCGCTGATTGTCGCAGTTTTACTAGTTTCAATCGAGATGATAATCGCCTATGGGAGCCCAGAAATCGACCTTTGGGAAGCAGCTATTGACCAATTTATCATCGCAATAGCTATTTTTGTTGCAATAGTTCCTGAAGGCTTGCCGATTATTTTAGTTATTACTCTCGCCCTTGGAATGCGTAATATGGCAA